>Ga0181535_10000092_pt1 | contig 132102 bp, 95 predicted proteins | sample PEATcosm2014_Bin_44_FD_119774 | JGI IMG/M metagenome (GOLD analysis project Ga0181535, IMG submission 119774) | Peatland microbial communities from MTU Mesocosm Facility, Houghton, MI, USA - PEATcosm2014_Bin17_30_metaG | ecosystem: Environmental > Terrestrial > Soil > Wetlands > Peat | place... | reverse complement strand
GCGTCCGTCGCAGACACCAGCGACTTACTTCAAACGGCCCTATCGGGACTGCCCCGGCAAGAAGTCTGAGGACAGCACACCCGTGTCGCGCCGGGGCAGTCCCGATAGGGATCTATCGTTTATGGGTATCGATCCTGCTTTTGTTGCGGAAGAGATTCCGAATGAGTGCGATGGCCGGTTGGCGATAGTTGACGGTAGCGAACTGTTTTTCAGCGCCAGCAGCATGAGGACCGGTCCCGCCCACAACATGCCTATTCATCAATATCTAGCTTTGTGGAAAGGATCACCAATCTGATTATCATTGAATTGTTGATGGCCATTTGAGTCGATTGAAGCAGCTTTAAGCTGCAGTAACCGAAATGGAGAGACACAAATGTCGAGTAGTTCCCTCAATTCAATCGAGCCAGAACGGCTTTATTGTCGAGAATTGCGCGGCGGAAACCAGCGTGCAAATTATTCGGCAGAATTGCCGGGCCTGGAATGCTGGGTCTCGTGTCGCCCATTGCGCCCCTCCACCAAAGGCGGAGACGTCTACTATCTCTCTGTTTGCAGCCATGGAGCGATCTCGCGAATCACATTGGCAGATGTTGCCGGACATGGGGACGTCGTGAGCGCGGCAGCGGTGCGTCTGCGCGATGCTTTACGCGAGCACTCCGATGACTGGGATCAGACTTTGCTGATCCAGAAGCTTAGTGACACCTTCCTCAACACAAAACAATCAGCTGGCCAGTATGCCACCGCATTCGTTATTGGTTACTCGGGTAGCTCAGGTGAACTTGTATTCACGAACGCAGGCCATCCGCTTCCAGTGTGGTATCAGGCCGCAACTCAGCAGTGGCTGTTGATTGAAGATCAGACTCCATGGTCCAAGTCGATTGCCAACCTTCCCCTGGGACTCATTGAGGGAACCCCATACACCCAGACCGGTTTTGAACTCGCTGAGGGCGACTTGGTGATCCTTTACACGGACGGCATCTCAGAAGCCGAGGGAGTCAGCGGAACGCAACTGGGCATGAAAGGGCTTGTTGAAATTCTCAAGACCTTGCCAGTGTCGAGTCCCGTGGAGGCGGGGAGCGCATTGATTGCAAGTATTGAGCAGTATCGTGGCAGCGCGCCAGCGCAAGACGATGAAACAGTGATCGTCCTGAGGCGGTCGGAAATGAGGCCAGCACCGGTATCGGAGAAGGCGAATGATTGATCATGCCTTGGCAAGCGCCGACTCGCTCTAGTTGAGCTTGGGCATCGAAATCTCAGCCAACGTGCGATTTCTTGCTCTGGTTCGGTGCTCGATCGAAGGCCTCGCACTGGAACCCGGATGGTCTGGATGATCGATAGAATCTGTTTTTCGGACTACTCGGCACGCAGGGCCTGCATGGGATCAATTGAGGCGGCGCGGCGGGCGGGAATGTAGCTTGCCAATGCGGCTACGCATCCAAGAAGCAGTGAAATGCTGGCAAACGTGACCAAATCGGTAGGCTCGACGCCATAAAGCACACTGGACAACGCGCGCGTCACCGCGAATGCGGCAACCAATCCCACGCCGAGACCGATGAGAATCAGCCGCAAGCCCTGCCCGATGAGAATACCCAGCACTACGCTTGGTTTGGCCCCAAGAGCCATGCGAATGCCAATCTCATGCGTGCGCCGCTTCACCGAGTGAGAGATCAATCCGTAGAGGCCCAGAGTGGCGAGAAAGAGAGCAATCATGCCTTGCGCGCCGGCTATTACAAAGCCGAAACGCATCGGTGCCATGGCCATTGGACTGCCGGCGATCTGCTGATCCATGGAGCGAACGTTATAGACGGGCAGATCTGAATCCAGCTGCGCGACGATCTGCTTCACTGGCGAGGTGAGTTGCATGGGATCCATTCCCGTCCGCGCTACCAATGTGACGTTCCCCTGGTAATTCTGCGCCAGCGGATAAAGGACAAGAGGACGGTTGGTGTCGCTGATGGTCCAAACGCGCAGATTATCGACGACGCCGACGACCTGCATGTGGTCACGCTGGAGCACCAGATGCTTTCCCGCAGCGTCTCCGTTCGGCCAAAGCTCCTGCGCCAAGGCCCGGTTGATGATGACCACGCGCGGCGCGGAGGCGTCGTCACGGTTGGAAAAATCGCGACCCTCCACAATACGTGTCCCCATGGTCTCGAGGAAAGCATGGTCGACGGCAAGACACACGATGTTCAGATATTTCTGTCTCTCCGTCGGGGTTTGACCCTCCGGCCAGATGCCGGCCCGCATGCCCCCGCCCGTATCGAACGGCAGTTGATTCGCAATGCTGGCGTCGCGCACACCAGGCAAGGCGCGAACCTTGTCCAGCAATTGCTCTTGAAATCGCCGGCCCTGGAGGTAGCTGTAGCGTTGCAGCCCGAGATCGACGGAGGCCAGAAACAAGTGATCGGTTCGAAAGCCGAGATTTACCTGCGACAGTTTTTGTACGCTACGCAGGGCAAGTCCGGCGCAGATCAATACCACACAGGAGATAGCCACCTGACCAATCACCAGCAGGCTGCGCAGGCGATGGCGGGTTCCGGCATTAGCCGGCGCATTCTTCAGCAGCGGCAGAATGGCAAGCCGGGTCGCCTTCAAAGCGGGTAGCAGTCCCGCAAGAATGCCTGCGGCCAGCGACGCAATGAAGGTGAAGACGAACAATCGCCAGTCCGTGCCGGTTTCAGACGGAGGTGCCATCTCACCCGGAGTGATCAGCTTGTAGAGGATTGGACTTAAGAATATTGCTGCAATCGCTCCGATGACTCCTGCAGCCAGCGCGACCAGCGTGCTCTCAGTTAATAATTGACGCAGCAGACGCCAGCGCGTGGCGCCGAGAGCACCGCGAATAGCCACCTCACGCTCACGATCGGCGGTGCGCGCATAAAGCAGATTGGCGACATTGGCCACCGTAATGCACAGCACCAGCAAGGCCATGCACGTCAGAGCCGAGACAACCAGAGGAGTGAAATTAGCGACGAAGGGAGACGGCCGGCTCATGGATTCGCGCAAAACAACCACCCCTGCCCCCAGCGGATGCATGCCGGCGTAGTCCCTCATCAAGCGCGCCATCACCAGTGCGGCTGCCGCGCGCGTCTGTGTCAGACTTACTCCGGAACGCAACCGGCCCATGATGAAGAACGCTGTATCGCCGCGATCGAAGATAAACTGACCACGATCCGGGGTCATCTGTGGCAACATCGTGGCCGGAACAAATCCGCTTAAAGCCGTGCCCCACTCTGCTCCCACGAATCCGCGCGGAGTGACGCCCACCACCGTAAACGGCAGGCCGTTCAGCTTCACTGTCTGGCCGATGATGTGCGGGTCTGCGGCAAAGCGGCTGTGCCAGGTGTCGTAAGTCAGCACGATAATCGCGTCCGCGCCCACCGTCTGGCCCTCATTGGGCAGGAAGAGCCGCCCCATCATGGGCTGCGCGCCAAGCACCGTAAAGTAGTTGCCGCTCACCATGTGCACAAACGTGCGCTCGGTAGACTCGCCCGTGCGGCTCAAATGGACCGGAGCCTCCATAAATGCCATGATGCCGGAGAAGGCCTTCGCCATCTCCGGAACCTCGTGGCCATCACCGTCGGCGTAGCGCCGGAAGTCCAGGAAATCCTGATACGAAAACTGAAACATCATCTCCGATTGCGGAATCTTCTGGACGATCATCACCAACCTTCCAGGGTCCGCTGCTGGCAGAGGCCTCAAAAACAGATCGTTGATGAAAAAGAAAATTGTGGCGTTGACGGTGAGCCCCAGCGCCAGGGTGAATACAGCAACGGCCGTGAATCCCGGTGACTTGCGCAACTGGCGCAGTCCATAGCGAATGTCTCGAAGGAATGTGTACATCTTTTCCAACCTCGTTACATGCTGTGACTGTAGCGTTCGGAAGAGAGTGCTGCACGTTGGCGACCAAGATTTGCGGTCTCTCACCGGTATTTCGGTGATCCCAATCACAAATTCAACGCTCCCAAGTGGAGAGGTGTCCGTTTATGGAATTGGGAGTTCGCAAGTGAACATGCGCAGTTCGCATGCGGCGAGGTTTGCCGATTGCTGAAAGTAGCCTCCGCGTCAATGTGGGAGGCTAACCAAGTGTTCAGCACATAGGATTTGTGTCAACTGATGCAACTGCCCAGAGCACTCCTTGATTGCCTCTTAGGCAGAGAGAACAGGATGGCTCCTGAGAACGCCCCAGTGTTTACCGATTTCCAGTGGGTGACTTTCCATCTGGTCGAGTAGTCCGCTTCGCGTCAACTTGTCGGCACCTCAAACGGTAGCCGGTCTTTCGGCCAGGTGGACTGAATTTGTAAACCGTCCGACTGCTCCGTTACTCGTCTAATTGGTGTCGCGAGGCCGAAAATCATTAAGTTTCCGCTCACTTCATAACGCACGCAAAATTCCCTTTTAGCTCACTGTTCTTTCAGCCAAGTTTTCGCGAGGATTTCCGCTCACTCCAGTTGCACCTCGTCTTGAAGTTCCAAATTGATTGATGATACTCGGCTCGAAGTAGTCCCATTGCTACCCGATTTGCTGATGTTGCCGAACTGATCATAGGTGAAGGTCGGGCCCCAAACAGACCCGTCCGTCCCACAATCCACAGTAAAGCCGTGAGAATCCGTTCCGCCAAGCCGGCCGAGAGCGTCGTAGTTATGTTTTATGTGTTTAAAATCGCCTGAAAGGCGATCCAGTTGACATAAAACTTCATGAATGTCGGTAGCTGCTTCCGCTACGGCCGGGCCGCAATGAGAGGGTTCAAAAGCGCACAACAGTTGATTGAGCGAAACACCGGGACCAACGCGCTGATGAGTTAAACCCCAATCTATCTTGGACGGGAGATTCTCAGGAGCAGGACATCGTGGATTTCCATTTCCAAGGGCATCCCGTCGCTCAACTCGATCTCCTTCCCGCTCCAGAGATCCTTGGCCTTCTGTGGACCATGTAATCCGAGACGCGCCAGGTTCAGGTGAAATGGGTGCGTCGAATAACGGGAGTCGCCGATGTTGAGAACGGCAATCGCGATGGCGCCGTGAGATAACGGACGGGTCCAGACTTCGACCTGGCCCGAGCTGTAAGCGCGTGTGGCCGGGTGTCCAAGCGGGTCCTGATCTATGGCAATAACATCTGGGTTGGTGAGGATGGCGCGGACGTCAGGCGTCATGTGAGTAAGGTCGTTGCCTGCCAGCAAGGGCGCGGCCAGCATGGCCCACATTGAAAAATGGGCGCGGTTCTCGGCCTGGGTCAGATCACCGTTACCAACCTCGAGCATATCGGGGTCGTTCCAGTGGCCGGGACCGGCAAAGTCCTCTAAGCCGGCCTGCATGCTCATGTTGGCGTAGATGCTGTACATGTTGGGCTGAATGTCACCCGTGGTGCGCCAAAGGTTCGCGCCAACTTTCGGCCCCCACTCCCACACGGCGTCCAAACCATATTGGCAGAGCGAGTAAACAATAGGCCGGCCGGTGGCCTTCAGCGCGTGGTCCATCTTTTCGTACGCGGATTCCATCAGTCGCATCTGCGCGGCCTTGTCGTTGGGAGCCTGCTTTTCCATCACCGCGGGGATGTAGCTGCAGAGGTCGTACTTGAGGTAGTCGATTCCCCACCCGGCATAGGTCCTGGCGTCCTGTTCCTCATGCCCCAGAGAGCCCTCGTATCCTGCGCAGGTTTTGGGACCAGGCGAAGAATAGATACCGAGCTTGAGCCCCTTGGAGTGAACGTAATCGGCAAGTGCTTTCATGTCGGGGAACTTCGCGTTGGCATGTATGACGCCGTGGGTATCGCGCTCACCTTCCCAGGTGTCGTCGATGTTGACGTAAATGTAGCCGGCATCTCGCATTCCTGAGGCGACGAGGGCATCGGCCGCAGCGCGCACTCCTTTGTCGTCAACCTTTTCGGCAAAGTAGTTCCAGCTGTTCCAGCCCATGGGAGGCGTCTGCGCAACGGATTGAGCGGGAGCGAGACGCGTCGAGGCGGCCATGCATGCCAGGGCAGCGCAAAAAACAACACTTGCGTGATTGGGATTTCGTATCATTGAATGCTCCTCGAAACAAACAGATCAAGTTGGGTGAAGAAGCCGCGAGCGAAGAGGATCGACGGGCATTGGTCTTCCCGTCGATGCAAGCGCCACGGACTAAAACTTGCCCAGGCGCACGCGGACAGCCTGAGGCTTCTGGTAAAAGCACAACCCGCGGTCGTTCTCGTCGCCATTCCAAAGGCGCATCGGTTTCCACACGCCATTCTCATATACTCCCTGCTCGGCGGAGATGATCTCGCTGCGGGACCACGGAAGCTTTCCGGGCAAGTGGAAGTTGATGCTGGCGTCGATACCGGTGATGAGGAATTCGTCTGGGCCGAGGCGTGCTACCAGCGCCGCGCCATGCGCATCCTTGGTGCCCGGAGCCCTGCCTCCGTCCGGTTGCGGGAAGCCAAAAGCGACGGACACCTGCCAGTCGCCGAAGTCGATCTCCCGCGACGCCTGGCCGGGCTCCTCGACGGCGGTCTTGAGCTTTCCTTCAAATTCGAGCGCGGCGATCTCGCGGTCCATCGAGCCGATAAGAGCAAAGTTGTATGCGGTTGATTTAAACGGCTGGTCAGCCAGGATGTTCTGGTCGACGCCGAAGGGCGAAAAACCGATGGCGCCATCGCCGAGCGCGTAGAAAAGTGCCTTTGCGTAGCTGTCGCCGCTCCCGATCTCCGGGATGAGGAGCGGGTTATCAGGACGGTTATAAATGTCGAAGACACAGCGATAGAAGCCGGAGTCATCGGAATACATATCGGGTCCGAGCACATCGATGGAAGGCGCAAGCACGCGCCAGAGTCCGACGTACTTTTGCCACGCACCGCCGCTGGGATAATCGATGCCGGGCATGTCCTGCTGCAATTGCGGCATCAGCGGAGGAGGATAGTTGACCCAGACATTCATGTAGAAGGGAATGTTCATCTCCGCTTTGCCGGCGGAAGCCACTTCATTGATGTATTTGGCTTGGTGATAGGTCTGGAAGAGTTCGTCGGCGTCGCCGCCGAAGACCTGCCTCCACGGGCCGGGCTGCTTGTGTGTGGCGGCGAGAAGATCGGCGGGCACTGAACCGGCAAACTCGCGGTTGGCTGTTTCTGAGTTGTCGCGAACGCTGCCGATGTTACCGGACTCGTTTTCGACTTGAATCATCAGCACGGTGTGTTGATCGCCGTCGATCTGTTTCAAGTGATGCATAAGGGCGGCGAAGGCGGATTTGTCGGCTTCGAGCGTGTTGTGGCCAAGCGGCGATAAGACATCAATGGGCTCGCCGTCAGGGCGAATGACTCGTGGATAGCGCTGGGGATCCGCCTTGATCCATGCGGGAACGTAATGCATGTTGCCGTTTTTCCAGGTTCCAAACCACAGGAAGACGACGTGCAGGTCGTGTGCGCGTGCCCCCGTCACAATGGCATCCACGTTGGTGAAGTCGAACTTTCCGGGCTGCGGTTCCATCTGCTCCCAGTAGACCGGCGCCTCCATCGTATTGGCGTGCAGTGCGGCCATCGATTCCCAAACCTGGGGCAACTCACTGGGCCACGCGCTGGAGTTGTGGATCTGGCCACCCAGGATCAGAAAGGGTTGGCCGTCCACTATCAATGCATACCGTCCGTCCTTTTGCACGATCTTGGGGGCGTCTGCTGCAAATGCAGAACCGATGAGGGTGACGACAACCATGACGCTGGCGGCGAAACGGCTCCGCCTCAGATTGGAATGGCGAGAAAACAGTTCGAGCATTGAGAATTCCTCTTATCGGTTGATTGGCCCCGTCTCAAATCGCACAAATCGGCACGCGTTTTGAAACCAGCCGGCATGCGAGACAACCTATTGATGATGCGGGCCTCTTGCCCTTCGTCGCACGAGATGCCTTCTCATCGCACTCCCTGCAAAACTCGTTTCCAGCAGCGTGGATTGGCGCACATCACAGTTAGGGAGGAACATTCTGACGTATTCACGGCACCGGAAGCATCATTTCCACTATTATGAGCAATGCTCGTGTTTGTCAAGAGGAGAGAAGAATGTACGCATTTTAGGAATGCCCTCTGCTCCGGGCCCGGCTTCTTTGCTTGCGACACGACAGGTCGTAGCCTGCCTCGGGATGACGAATCAGTCCCTGATTGATGGAGGAAGGGCCGGTTGGCGCGGAGCGGGTGAGATTGGCATGCGTGACGGGGCTCTGCTAAACTCGCAAATCGGACGGTTAGTCATGTTTAAGAATGTTCGATACGCAATTGCGAGGTGATCATTGGTATGCGACGTCTGCCGCTTCATGGCTTGCTGGCATGCCGGCTCACGATGACAGAGGTGAGCTTGCATAACATTCAGTTAAACCAGACGGTGATCCAGCAAGAATTGACGCGAAGCGATCGATGGCATTCACATTTTGAAACCCTTGCGCCGATTTGGTTGATCGTTGCATCCAAACGGGTACTGTGAACGCGATGCATTTCTCCATCCAGGTTTGAGGTGAATCGATGTTGGAAGTCGAGGACAGGACAGAAATCAAGCGTGTGCCGCGCCAGAAACGCAGTCAGGATCGTTTTGAGCGGGTGCTTCAGGCATCGCTGCGATTGTTTTCAACGCACGGCTATGAAAGCGTTTCGATGCGCGAAATCGCTCGCGAGGCGCAGATGCCGATTGCCACGGTTTATCAATACTTCCCGATGAAACTGGCGATCGTGCGCGAAATCTGGTCGCGCTACACATCGGACATCACGGGCGCGCTGGCCGAAGGGATTCGGCTCAGCCTGGAGAAGGGCCAGGACCAGTCGCAGGAACTCATTGGAAGCATCGTAGACCGGATGGCGCAGTTACAGGCTTCGAATCCGGCGTTCATTGAGATCTGGAGCTGCGTGGCGGCTTCGCTGGAATTGCGGGCGCTGAATGTGGAAGATTCGCTTCACAATGCCCGTCTTATCGCCGACTACCTGAAGAAGCTTCAGCCCCATGCCGATGCGAAGTGGTTATACGACCGGGCATTGATCGCAGTGGAGACGACGAGTTCGACCACGCGGCTTGCTCTCGGACTTCCCGAGCCGCATCGCGCACGCATTCTGAATTCGCTGAAAGCGGCGATCGCGCAAATGGTTGATCCGGATTGCATCGTGAAATCGCCTCACTCCTTTTCAAAGGCGGCAGTCAGGCATGGCAAGGGCAAGAACGCGAAAGGCGGCGCCGGCCGGAAAGCAACGAATGCATGACCTGGTCCCTCATCGCGGTAAATCCCGTCTTGATCCCGATACACTCGGCGCCGCGTTAAATCTCGATCAGGCCCGCCATTCTTTGAGCCTCTCATCCCTTGATTGATGACAGTGGAGCTCGATCAGGGTTCGCACCGAATCAAAGTAAGCTCAGGATAATGATGGCTCCAACCGGGTACTTTCAGACTTCCGCAAAATGACGAAACTGAAGAGCGCGAGGGCAAAGCCATCGATTGCAAGCACGACGACAGCAACGGAAGGCATGCCAAGATAGCCACTCAGCCATGCAGGAAGTGCCGGGCCAATTCCATTACCAAGAGTAACCATGGCAGTGGCCGCGGCTACGGCGCGGCCCAAACGATCAAGGCTCGCGGAGAAGCCGAGCTGATACACCAGCGAAGAGAGATTGGTAAGAGCCTGGAGAACATTCGCCGCGAGATAGACCCAGTGAATCCTGACCGTGCCAACCAGGACGATCGATAGCGCATTGACAGCGATGAGAACAAAGAGCGTGGGGAATCGACCATAGCGGTCACCGGCCCAGGCGGATCCAGCCGCTCCCACGAGCAGCAACAGCGTGGAAACCGCGAGGATGGTCCCAATGGCATCGGGCGACAATCCTGCATTGTTGCCGTAGATTCCCTCGAGGCTCCAGAAGGCGCCTTGTCCAAGCTGCGTAAGAAAGACCGCAAAGACGACGAGAATAGCGTACGAGGAGATGCTGCCGGACGAACCCCGGCTCCGGATGGGGCGTCTGTCGGGGAACGAGGGAAGGCGAGTGAGCAGAGCTGTTCCTGCGAGGAAGACAACCAAGAGGCAAAGATACAGCGCGCGATACCCAAGATGGCTGATGAGAAGTGGAAGCAAGGCAAACCAGACCGCGGCGTTCACCATGGAAGCGATTGTCACGAACGCGATCAAGCGTTCCCTGTCGATCCCGCGGGCCAGGACTCGGAGGGCCTGGGCTCCTACAATCCCGGTGCCCGCCCCGGCCAGTAGACGACTGGCGACGAGGTTTGTTATGGCGGGCGAGGCCAGCGAGAGCGTAGTGCCAAAAATGGCGAGCGCGCCGCCCCACAGGGCCCATGTCTTTTCAGAACGCGGACGTCCCCACGCGCTCATAATCAGGGTGGTCACCGCAGCGACGCACAACTCCGAACTGAGCAGAAGTCCTGCGCTCCTCAACGACAGCCCAGCCTGGGTCCGCAGCGTGTCGAGAAACACCGGCAGTAGGCTCATGGTCGTTCCCAGCACGAGCTGAGCGCCGATTGCCGGAAAGAGGATTGCTCGATCCCGCCTGCGTGGCAAGATTGCGTTCAGCATGGCGCCGACCACAAGCCTGTGAACGAGTCAGTGTGCAAACGTACAGGGGAAAAACTCGTACTCAATTTGCCTCCGCGATGAGTGGTAGTGAAACGTCATTAGAGTGTAGAAAAATGTTTCCTGTCAAGCGCGCGATGGCTTTCCGGTACAGTTTATGTTGCATTCTGACCAAGAGTTGCCCACTTCATTGACGCGGGAAGAGCCTATTGACAAATATGACTGATGCTCATATTCTGCTCCTGTGCTCAGACTGAGGAAAGAGCACTCTGGGGCCGAATCAGCGGCCAGGAAGGCTCAGGGATGTTGCCGGGGGCCGTTGCGCTGCAGTGCCGCCATGACGACCGCGACGCATTGCAGGCGGTGACCGTGACCGATACAGCCCGTGGAACGGATCGAGTTCAAAACCAGAGAAGCGGGGAGTAATGACCTCCAAGCGCGACAACCCGTATGTTCTAGCGGTTGACCTGGGGACATCGGGGTGCAAGTGCGCGCTGGTGAGGCGTGACGGCGTAGTGCACGCGTGGGCCTTTCGGCCGATTCCGCTTTACATCGTGGACGAAGTGGGCGCCGAACAGGATCCTGAGGATTGGTGGCAGGCATTTCTGGGAGCGGCACGGGAACTGATTGCATCGCTGCCCGCCACGGGCGGGTATATCGAAGCCATTTGCTGCTCGTGCCTGGGAGAATGCACGGTCGCCGTCGACCTGGCTGGTAATCCGCTTCGGCGCGCGATGCTGTGGCTGGACATGCGCGGCGCGGAACAGATCCGCCGCCGGGCCGGCAACGACCTTCTTTCGGTCTCAGGTTACGGGCCTCTGAAGCTGATGCGCTGGATCACCCGCACCGGCGGCGCCCCAGCACTTTCAGGCAAGGACCCCGCAGGACACATGGCCTTCATTCAGGAGGCGTGGCCTGAAATCTACTCCAGAACCTACAAGTTTCTCAACGCGCTTGACTTCATGAATCTGCGCCTGACGGGCCGGTTCACGGCCACAGTAGATTCGATCCTGACCTCGTGGGTGACAGACAATCGCGATGCCAGCAATATCCGCTACGACCGGGCGCTGATCCGGCAGTCGAGAATCGACCGCGACAAATTTCCTGAGATTGTGAGTTGTACCGAAGTGCTTGGACCGTTGCGGCCCGAAACGGCGCAGGAACTGGGGCTGCCCGCGGATACGCCGGTGGTGGCGGGCGCGGTAGACAATTCGGCAGCCGCAATTGGCGCTGGAACCGTCGGCGACGGCGAGACCCATATCTATATAGGCACATCGTCGTGGATCGGGGCGCACGTTCCATTCAAGAAGACGAATCTGATTGCGCAGATCGCATCAATTCCGTGCGCGATTCCGGGCCGGTATCTTGCGGTCGCGCTGCAATCTTCGGCCGGTTCGAACCTGACTTTTCTGAAGGACCGGTTGCTGTTCCCTGCCAGCGAAGCGGGATCCGCTCAGCCGGACGATACATATTCCGCGATTGAGGAATTGGCGGCGCCAGTACCGCCAGGAGCGCGCGGCTTGCTTTATACGCCCTGGCTGTTTGGGGAACGTAGCCCGGTGGACGATCCCGATCTGCGGGCAGGATTCCTTAACCTCTCTCTTCAACACTCTCGCGCGGAAGTGGCGCGTGCCGTACTGGAAGGCGTGGCGCTGAATACGCGATGGATGATGGAGCCGTTTGGCCGTCTCCTTGGCAAGTCGCCCGAGCATATCACCCTGGCGGGAGGCGGAGCGAATTCGAACCTGTGGTGCCAGATCTTTGCCAATGTGCTCAAGGTTCCGGTGAGGCAACTACGGTCGCCCATACAGGTAAATGTCGTCGGGGCGGCGTTGATCGGACTCGTGGGGATCGGCGAGCTTGAGTTCGCAAATGTTCCGGCGCTGATACGAGTGCAAAACACATACTCCCCTGAAGTGGAGCAAGCCACGGTGTACGACAATGCGTTTGCGCGATTCAAGCTGGCATACCGTCAGCTCGCGCCTTTTTACCGGAAGGTTAACGGCCGGGAGAGCACACGCCATGGAATTTGAAAAAGCGCGGAACGAGGTTCTGCAAGCTTGCTTGCATCTGGCAGATAAGGGATACCTGGCCGGAACTGGCGGCAACGTGGCCTGCCGGGCGGGTGCAGGACACATGGCGATTACGCCTTCGGCCTCGGATTACTACGCGATGACACCCCAGGATATCTGCATCGTGCGCCTCAATGATCTCGCGTGCATAGCCGGCGAGCGACCTTCAGTAGAGCTGCGTTTGCACGCCTTCTTGCTGGGCAAGCGCGACGCGAACGCGACGATTCATACGCATCAGCCTATTGCCAGCGCCTATTCACTTTTGGGTGAGGATCTGAAAGTCTGCAACCTCGTGCGGCAGGAACTTCTGGGAGAGAAAGCACTCTGCGTGGGCTACGCGCCTTCGGGAACCTCCTGGCTTGCCGCGAAACTGAAGAAGCGTATTGATGCCGCGGTAAATGCCTACCTGATGCGCAACCACGGGATCATCTGTTGCGGGCGGACGATGGAAAACGCAATCGAGAGGGTTGAAGCCCTGGAAGCTGAATGCAGCGATTTCTTTCGTTCCGTCATCGAAGTGCGCGCCGCCACCGAACGCGGTCCCGCATTTTCACAGGTTCTATCGCTTTTAAGCGATTCAAATGTTATGGAGTCGGCTCAATGAATTCTCCTTCTGCAATCCTTAGCGACGACGCCATCGCGTCGGAGCCGCAGTACGGCATCTCTGAGTGGCACGATACCGGCGAGATCTATGCACGTCTGAAGGCGCTGCTCAAGCAGCCGATTCGTCCCATCCGCCGCGAAGCAATGGAAAAAGTACTGGATTACTTTGACCGCAGCTGCAGTGGATCGCAGCGCCTGGCAGAGCAAGCTGAAGCGATTATCCCCGGTGGCGTTCAGCATAACCTTGCGTTCAATTACCCGTTTCCGCTGGCGATGTCCAGCGCTAAGGGCGCACATCTTACCGACATTGACGGCAATCGTTACATCGACTTTCTCAAAGCAGGCGGCCCGACGCTATTGGACTCCAACAACAGCGCCGTGCGGGAGAAGATTCACCAGTTGCTCGATTCGTGCGGACCTGTCACGGGGTTGCTGAACGAGTACGAGGTCAAGCTGGCGCAACTGGTCAGCAAAGCCATGCCTTCCATTGAAATGTTTCGCATGCTGGGCACAGGCACGGAAGCGGTCATGGGTGCAATTCGGCTGGCGAGGGCTTATACCGGCCGCAAGTGGGTTATCAAAATCGGCGGCGCTTACCACGGCTGGAGCGACCAGATGGTTTACGGGATGCGCATACCCGGCACAGGATGCAGAGATGCAGTGGGAATCCCGCGCGCGATAACAGCATATACACAAGAGCGATTTCCCAACGATCTGGACGCTTTGCGGCGCACTCTCTGGTTCAACCGCCTGCAAGGTGGAACGGCGGCAGTAATCGTTGAGCCCTTTGGGCCGGAGAGCGGCACACGGCCGGTTTATCGCAGTTTCAATCAGGAACTGCGCAAGCTGTGCGATGAATTCAACGCGCTTTTGATCTTCGATGAAGTCGTCACCGGATTCCGCGCCGGCATGGGCGGGGCGCAGGGATACTTCAAGGTGAGGCCGGATATCACCGTTCTCGGCAAATGCCTCACTGGCGGCTATCCAATGGCTGGCGGAATTGGGGGCCGGCGCGATGTGATGCAGTTACTCGCCGGAGGGATCGGCGCGACATCGAAACGAGTGTTTGTGGGAGGAACGCTTACCGCGAATCCGTTGTCGTGCGCGGCCGGCTGCTTTGCGATCGAGGAAATGCGCCGCACCAATGCGGCGGTGAAAGCCGGAGCCGCTGGAGACCGTCTGCGCGAGGGACTGAGCGAGATCATCGAGCGACTTGGGCTGCCCTACGTGACGTACAACCAGGGATCGATTGTTCACCTGCAAACATCGGGTGTGATGCTGCTAAGCATGAGGAATCCGATCAAGGTGCTGCGCGAGGCCAACCAGCGCAAGCACATGATGGAGGAGATGGGCGCGGCCTTCAGTGCGCATGGAATCATTACGCTCGCTGGAAGCCGCATATACACCGGCCTCGCCGATACCAACGAAGTGATTGATGAGGCGTTGAACCGCTTTGAGAGTGTTCTCAAGCTGGTTTAGCTTTGAGGCCATCGAGTCCCATATGAACATTGAAGAACAACTCTTGGCCAATTGCTGCCGTCTTGCCGCGAAGGGACTTCTGTGCTCTTCCGACGACAGCATTTCGCTGCGAATTCCAGGAGAGGAGAGGATGCTGCTTGTGTCCGGCCTGGAGGACTGGCAGAAGATCGATGGCAGACACTTGCGACGGACGCTGTTTTTGGATGGCGATTACCCGGCTGCATTGCACGCCTCCATTTATCAAAATCGGAGCGATGTTGGCGCGATTGCCGTTTCCAGTCCGTGCGGGGTACGCCTCGTTGCTGAACTCGGCGGAGTTTTACCCACGCTCTTCGACGAACAGGCCAGGCACATCGGCGGCTCAGCCAGGCCTATCCCCGATCGAGTTGGCGCCAGCAATGAACGGCTGCGTGAAGTATTCCGGCGCGGAGACAACGCAGTTTTAGTAGGCCGTCAATTGCTGTGCCTGGGCATGACCAGCGAACGGGTCCTCTTCAATACGGAGCTCGTTGAGAAGTGCGCCCGGGCGTATACGATTGCCCGCGCAACAGGACGCCCCATCAAGCGGATTCCCTGGTGGGTTCGGATGATCGCCAAGCGTCGTTTGATAAAAGACGAGCGCAAAGCAGCCTTAAGTCACAGCCGAGGCCTGATGCCTGAGAGCGTGGGCGCGTATTAGCATTCCGTTTCGCAGGCATAGGTCTAATTCATCGCCGCGGGCACCTTCAACGCTTTGAGGCCTGACCAATTCGTCATCTCCCGGCGGTATGCCCAGAACATATCGCTGAATCCGGCACGGCTGAATCGATCTTTGAGATCGCTCGTTGCTTGAGCGGTCGCAGGATTGAGATAGAACGCGCCCCATTCGCCCACTAGCACTGGAAAATGATTTCGCGCGGCAAAACTCCGGTGACGATCAATGATGAGTGCGATACGCTCGTTGCTGGTCAGAGCAAAGAGATCGGTGTCGACGACAATGTCGTAGACATGGGGTGAATAGGCTTGCTCGGGATCACGCCTGCCGGCTTCGTCAACCAGCGGCGTAATCGAAGTAGCCACCCCCAGGTTGGAAGACATCGCAGATTCCAGAAAGAGTATGTGTCGCGAATCGATCGCGCGAATAGCCGTTCGTACGCGGCCATAGAATGGCATCAAACGACTGCGGTCGAAGTCCTGCATCACGCCTTCGCCTGCATCCAGCATGCCTCGATAAAGGGCAATGTCTCCCAGCCAGAGTGTAATCTGCCTGAACCCCTCCTTGTCTCCTTCCATCTTCATCAGATCTTCTGTCGTGGGATGAGGACCTCCGTGGCGCTCCGCAAGAAGCTCGGCGACGCGCGCCAGCATGGTGTATTCAAGCCGGCCTGCATCTTTGCCGGGAAAAGGCTCGTTCATCAGGTCGTAGCCGAGGACCGCGGGTTCGTCCTTGAACCGACGGGCAACGAATTGCCACGCTTTTGCATAGTGGTCCTGCAGCCCGACCCCATCTGCGGCCGGACTGTTCGCCCAGAAATGATCCAAGGCTGCCTGCACATCTGGACTCACATAGTAGGCATCGTTCCAGTTCGAGACGGCGGCGTGGGGCTGGCCATCGTCGAGTGTGGCCCACACGGGTGCGCCGTCGGCAAACTTGACGCTGTATAGATCCTGGTGCATGTCAAGAAGCACGTACAATCCCTGAGCCTTCGCGTATCCAACCAGACGAGCGATGCGGCCGAGATAGGCCTGGTCGAAGACTCCGGGCCTGGGCTCGAGACCGTCCCAGAAAATGCCTAGACGGATTGCGTTCATTCCCCATCCGCGAATCCGGGCGAAGTCCGCTGGCCCCAAATCGCCCGTATAACCCACGGTCTTAGACTTCCTGATGACATTGATGCCTTGGATCCGGATAGGCCGGCCCTCGCCATCGAGAAAAATACCGTCGCCCGCGGAGATGAAGCCCATTGGCATGCCAGCGGAATTGGCGTGTCGGACAGCGTTCTGCGCCATCCCGGCTGCGGAAAGCGAAGCTAAAAGAATAGCCAGATAAAAGCGATACATAGATCCCTCATCCCTGTTATCCAATTCGTCCGGGGGAGCGATGCCAGTTCAAATCTGCAACGCGCACCGCGCATTCCCACGACCAACGGTATGGACAGTCAAGAAACAGGTAACGGTTCGAAATCGGGGTTTTCCTGCCATGATTTCCCGATCAAACCGTTACCTGTCAAATACCTTACACTGGGTCAAAACTAGAACATCAACTTGGCCGCCACCTGTCCGGTTCTGCTTCCTCCAAAGTCCGAACCACGCGATTGCTTGATGGTTCCGAATAACGGCGACGTGATGTCGAGAATTGGATCGTTCAGGTTGGTGTGATTCAAGACGTTGGTGAAGCTGCTCTCCAGGCGGAGATGCAGACTGTCGCCCAGATTGACTGTTTTTGACAGGCCGCCGGAGAGGTTTATCGTTCCCGGACCTTCAACGGCTCCAGTGTGCTCGGTTCCGAATCTGCCAATCGGGTTCGACGTCACTCCGACGCCGCAGGGGTTGCCTGCGTACGATGCCGGCGTGTATCCGGTGATGCTGGGACAAGCAAAGGCCTGGGGATTTACCCACTGGTTGCGGTTCCGGTTGGCAGGCTTGATGCCACCTACCTGGTCCGGGTGCTGCTCCATTCCGTAGAGGCTGGAATCACCCGATCCAGTGCCGGAAGGATCGGCGGCGCCTCCGGGGATATAAGCAGAGAGGTAGGTTCCCGTTTGGATCAGGAAGATGCTGCTCAGTTGCCAGTCTCCGAAGATCGCGTCCGCTGCGCGGTTCATGTCGTGCCCCATCGCATGTCCACGGCCCACGGGCAGAGAAAACAGCCCGGTTGTGATCCAACGCTGACGGCGCGTGCCATTTACGTTACCGTAGTCGAGGTGGAGATCACGATAGTAGCTCGCGTAGCCTGCGTCGCCGCCGCCATCTTCACCGGTAAAACTGGATGCGGCAGGTCCCTGATTGTCCGCCAGATTCTTTGACCAGGTGTAAGTTGACTGGAAGCTGAGGCCTTTGGAGAAATTGCGCAGCGCCTCAAATTGCATGCCGTTGTAGAGGGCCTGAGCGCCGGTGTAACGGTCCTGAATTGCGCCCCAGTTCGGAAAGGGGCGATCGGTGAGCGGGCGCGCAGCTGCCGGAGTTGTGGAGGAATAGGGCATCTCGTTCATGGCGACGCCCCAGACCAGATCGTCGGTTCGCATCCCGATATAGGAGAGTCGCGTGCCGATATCGCCCTTCCATTGGTGATCGACAGACAGGCTCCACTGCATCGAGTAAGGGTCTTTCCAGTTCAGCTCATTGCCGGCGTTAAATTGAGCGCTTCCGTAGCTCGTCGTCAATCCTCCCGAAGGCGCAATATTGGGCCACGTGTAAAGCGACGGATAGTAATTCGGCGGATTCAGGCTGTAGATCGTGGACTGCACCTGCTGCAGCGAGCCAGTCATGGAAAAATAGCTGCTGCCGGCCAGAGTGGTGTTATAGACGCCGAAACCGCTGCGGATGGAGGTCTTGTCGTTGCCGAAAGGACGCCAGGCCAAGCCCAGTCGCGGCAGAATGCGATCCTTGGGCGAATTGCGGAGTCCCGCCGGAAGGCCTGCCTGCGCATTCGTTTCAATAGGTGTGCACGCAGCATTGGCTGTGTTCGACGGGCCGTAGCCGCAGACGTCGGCGCTCTCCAGGAAAGGCGTGCTCAGCAAGCTGGCGCCATTGCTGGGATAGATGACGCGTCCCGTACCCGCCACGCTGGGATCAAAATTGCCGATAGCCCCCTGCGTGTCCTGGTAAGGCGGGTGGTACTCGTAACGGGCGCCGTAGGAGACAACCAGATCCTGCGTTACCTTCCACTGATCCTGGATGTAGCCGGCGTAGTAAGTGGTCTTGCCCTCGTTGTAAGGAATGAGCGTGTAGTACTCGGTAGCCGTCGGCGTGCCACTTAGAAAGTCGGCGAACTGATAGGCCGCCTGGTTGGTCGTCGTAGGGAATCCATAACCCGGCAATTGACCGAAAAGACTCGTATAGTAGCCGCTGAAAAGAAAACCCTCCACATTACTGATGGCGCTGTTGCCAAGAGTGGAGCGAGTTCCCTGCTGGCGGATGTCGCCGCCGAATTTGAACGTATGCTGGCCTTTGGTCCAGCTAAGGCTGTCGTTGTACTGCAGCAGGTGGCTGTTGGTGGACTGGTTGTAATTACCCGCATAAAGCCACGACAGGTCTCCCGCCGTCTGGTTGGTGCTGGCGCCGAAAGCAAGCACGGTCACGCCGTTGACGGGAAGGTTTGCGCCGATGGGGTCGAACCCGGCCGCCGCGGTGTACGGTGCACCGTTCAGCTCGTTACGCTGGCCGTTTTGTTCCCATGTAAACCCGAACAGGAAATCGTTAATCAGGCTGGGCGTAATCGTGTAGACAAACGAACTGGCCAGGATGTGGTAGTTGTCGTAGTCGGTCACCGATGGGACCTTCAATGCCTGCGGCGACAGCAAAGTGACGGTCTTGTTGGTGTAGCGCACAAAGGCCAGCATGTTCTTGTTCAGGTTGTGGTCGACGCGGGCATCGAACTGGTTTGAGTTGTAATCGTTGGGAGCGTTGATCGAGTAGTTATAACCGGTTCCCGACAGGGCCGCTCCAACAGTCTGGTATGGCGAATTGAACGGATAATTCGGCGCCGGGAAGAATTGCATAAACGGATTGCCCGACGTGTTGATCATCGGCCCTGGGATCTGATTGGTGCCGAGGCCATTTTCCATCGCGTACGGAACAGTAGTATTAGGATCGATCAACATTCCCGGTATTGGATACTCCTGAGAGAAATCGCCCTGCATCATGGCTACTGTGGGCACTAGCTCCTGGAGTACTGCCTGCTTGGGAAACCGGAAACCTTCGTAGGTGCCAAAGTAGAAGGTCTTGTTGTGTCCGTTGTAAAAGTGGGGAATGACGACCGGACCGCCGGAACTGACGCCGAAATCGTTGCCGTTCATCTTGGGCTTAATTACTTCGCCAAACGGCGTGGCATTGAGTGCGTCGTTCTGATAGTGCCAGAAAAGCGTGCCATGAACCTTTTCAGTGCCGCTCTTACTGATGGTCGTAATCTCGCCCGCTTGCCCAAATTCGGCATTGTTCAGTACGCCGTCCACGCGCATTTCGCCGATGGATTCGGCAGAGGGGAATGCGTCGGAAAGCGGCGAGTTGGAACGAGCACTGGTAGTGGAGATGCCGTCGACCGAGGCTTCCGTCTGGAAGGGCATGCCGCCCTGCACCGAGAAATTCATGGTCGGAGCACCGTTGGCGCCAGGTGTAGACGAACCCGGCGCCGTATCCGATTGCACACCTGGAAGCGCCTGGATTTCGTTCAGCGGGCTGGTTCCGCTGGTGCCGTAGTAGTTCACTGGAAGGCTGGAAACGCTGGCTGAATCGAGGCTCGCAGAGACCGACGCCGTCTCGGTTTCCACCACACCCTGGGATGAGCCTTGCACCGTAACTTCCTGCTGCGCCGAGCCCACCGTCAACGCGGCATCGATGCGGACCTCCGCACGAGCTTCAAGGACGACGCCCTTGACTAACTGGCTCTGAAAATCAGCCTTCGATATCTTCACATCGTACGTGCCCGGAACTAGCTCAAGTGCCTGGTAGCTCCCCTCCGAATTCGTACGGTACGTCGAGGATATGCCTTTCTCCACGTTGGTAATTACAACCTTGGCATTGGGGATCAATGCTCCGCTCTGATCCCTCACCGTTCCGAGGATGCTCGATTGAACCGACTGGCCGTGCGATGGCGGCAAAAGCACCAGAAGCATCACCAGCAGAAAGCTCTTAAAGGCCCCGCTAAAGGAAAAACGCACCGTACTACCTCCAGGAGCCAAAAACCCACTCCGGTTGCCGATAATATGAGCGTTGCTCGTGTTTTGTCAAGCCCGTTCTATAGTTTTGATGGGGCGCGAAATCCTTCGGATCAAGCCCATGAATATAGCATTATTTATCTGCGCATTACCGTGTTTGGCTGCCGATGTGTCACACCGGGACCGGAGCCGGGAATTGGTCTTGTTCCCGGCCGCGAGACAACTGAACGTTGCTCTGAACTTGTGCCGCGCAGCAGACCGGACTCAATACTTGCAACGGGATTGGTCACACCCGCAACTACTAGCCGTGCCAATCGAGAGGATTCGACGGATTCGCAGTTCCGAGAATCCGGATCTGAGCGCCCAGAAATTGGCACGTGTATCGAGGCCGACCACCTGATGTTTCTCCTGGATGCTAGTAGGCGCAGTCAACCCTGCTTATGCTGGCGCACGCACGGCAGCAGACGTCACATCGGCAAGGCGCGTTTTGGTTCAGGGGCGCTGTGGAACGACAAAGAAGAGAGTGGCAAAGTAGCGGGCCATCTGACCGGTGCAACGGAGGAGTACTGCAAGGAATACGCGGCCTGGTTGAAAGCACGCGGCGATTGGAGCGAGTTCGTGCAGTCAATTGCAGGGGAAAAACGAGCTCGGCTCATATGCACACGAATGTTTGCAGACCGACGATTGACGGAAAGAAGGTCTTCCAGTTCCCGCAGGAGCTCGTGCTGCACTCTCTTCGCCACACCTTTTTAACTCGCATGGGTGAGGCTGGCGCAGACGCGTTTACAATCATGAAAGTAGCGAATCACTCCAGCGTTACGATGTCCCAGCGGTATATTCACCCGATGAGCGGGACGGTTGAGCTTACATTTGAGTGGCTGGAGAAGTTCGGCCAAAAGGTGTTGGAAGCATCAGATGGCAGCAACTTGGCACATTTTTCGATAGAGGCAGGTTTAGCTGCTTCTGGTATCAATGTAATTTTTTCATTCCAAACATAGACCTGTAGCTCAACGGTAAGAGCTGGGGACTGATAAGAACGAAGGGAAGGGACATGTACAAGATCGTTTTAATTCGCCATGGTGAAAGCGTTTGGAACAAAGAAAACCTCTATACCGGATGGACCGATGTCGATCTCTCCGAAAAAGGACTTCAAGAGGCCAAAGAGGCAGGAGTGCTGTTAAAGGAACAGGGATACAACTTCGACCTGGTCTACACGTCAGTGTTGAAGCGCGCCATTCGCACTACCTGGATTGTGCTGGACCAGATGGACCTGATGTGGATTCCGGTAAAGCACGACTGGCGGCTCAATGAGCGGCATTACGGCGCGTTGCAGGGGCTCAACAAGGCTCAGACGGCCCAAGAATTCGGCGATCAACAAGTGAAGATCTGGCGCCGCAGCTACGATGTTCCGCCGCCGGTGCTCACCGTCGATGACCCACGATATCCGGGCAGCGATCCTCGCTACAAAACCCTGACCAAAGAGCAGCTCCCTCTGACCGAATGCTTGAAGGACACCGTCGCGCGCGTTCTGCCTTGCTGGCACGACGTAATTGCGCCCAGCATCCGGGCGGGCAAGCAGATCCTGATTGCGGCTCACGGCAATAGCCTGCGTGCGCTGGTCAAGTACCTCCAAAACATCCCTGACGATGAGATTGTCGAACTGAACATCCCCACCGGCATACCGCTTGTGCAGGAGCTTAATGACGATCTCAAGTCGGTTCGGCACTACTATCTTGGAGATCAGGAGAAGATCGAAGCGGCCATCCATGGCGTCGCCAGCCAGGGAAAAGCCCGCTAATTACTGTTAACTACACTGTTCAGAATCTGAGGCTGCCTTTGAGTGGATAGAACTCTGCTCGGGCAGCCTCAACAACTTGCGGCCTCTTTACCGGCCGCCCCGCATTCGCCTCGTTACGGGATGGAGCGCCAGCTCATCCGAAAGTTGGTTGTGAGACACACAGTCTTTCTGTCATTCTCCTCTGGATATTCCCCGACTTTCAACCAGCCAGACTTTCAGCGAGGTCACATTGCATTCCAGGAAATTACTAGTTCTAACCATGCTCACACTTACTGCTTCCCTGCCCGCCCAAAGCTTCTTTGGGCAATGGGAGCAGCGCACCTCAGCCACGCAAGCCAAACAACCGGCATGGCCGCCACCGCTGGTAACTACTTACGTCGGGCTCATCCAGGTGGCGCGCACCGACTTCATTCGCCAGACGGCCTCAACTGGAGTCCAGACCTGGAACTTCGATGGTGGCAAGGGACTGAACCTGATTCCGATGGCCAATACCGAAGTTGACATCAACCTGCCCGGCTACTTGCAGCACAGTTCGCCCAAGGTGATCAACGGCGCCGGGGACATGTCTTTCTTGCTCAAGTATCGGATTCTGTCTGGCAACGCCGAGCACGGCAGCTTTGACATCAGCGCCTTTCTGGTAGGAACCATCCCAACAGGGAGCCATAAGAACGGCAGCACCGATGCCTCCGTTGCTCCGAACATCGGGGTTGGCAAAGGTTACAAGTGGTTCGATGTGCAGAGCACCTTTGGCGGCACGATGCCGGTGCTGGACACAGCCAAGCTCGGCCGTACCGCAACGTCGAATACGGCCATGCAGGCCCATGTGGCCAAGTACTTCTGGCCGGAAGTAGAAATCAACGCATCGTTCTATCGCGGCGGCCCCAACAACCACAAGAACATGACGTTTGTTACGCCCGGACTTTTGTTCGCAAAGAAGATCCACGTTGAGGATCCGAAGAGCCGCCTCGCAATCTGCGCGGGCGCGGGCGAGCAGATCGCCACCAGCCAGTTCCACAGCTACAATCACGCGATCGCTGTGACTTCGCGACTGGTGTTTTAGGGCCACTCCATTTGGCGTGACGGCGAGATTCCCCTGGAATCTCGCCGTTGTGTTTACGGAGTTTATTTATCGATGATTGTGCGTCGATTGGCCGCAATTACCGGCAGAGTAACAACGGGCTAAGTCCCTGGAACCCAATGCTGGCACCACTTTTGAATGGTGCTTAGTAATCGCCTTCGCTCTAAGAGCTGCTGTGGGAGGGTGTTTATGTCAGCGTCTTGCTCTGCTGGCGCCGGGCAGGATGGTTGGGGTCAGTGAATTCAAGCAGCTCGATGGGCGCGCCGTTTTCTACGATGAATGCAACGCGGACTCCGTCGGATGGGCTGTTGGGAGAAATCAGAATTTCGCGACCAGCAAGCTCGGACGCCAGATCTTCCACTTCAAACGCCACGTGCGGAACTTGCCGGACCAGATCAGGGACCGCCGCATCCGCTTCGAATCGCATCCACTCTACGCCAAATTCGCTTTTATCGTGGCTGACGACAAAGACTTTCAAGTGTTTCAAGTGGGTCTCGCCAGGCTTCGCTTCATTAGTGGGAATTCCGATGTGATGATAGCGGCGCATTGTTTTTTGCTCTCCGTGGAATTGCCACAAATTCTACGCTGTCGTTACCGCATTTGAAACCGCGCCCTCGTGACCGGACTTTTGAGGCACGAAGCCAAATCGTACTTCGCTGGTTTTGGCGCAAGACAGATTCGGAATGCATGACGGGCTAACCTGACCCGGGGCGCCCGGCGAATGATTTGTATTCGCTGGTGTGGTGATCGGCTGAACGGGCGGCGTCCGCGCCCGCAGCGGATATGCGCGGCCTGGAGACCGGCGGTTCCTTACTGCAAATCAGCCTCAGTTGCTCGCCACACCGGCTCCGCCCAGCGTGAACTCTACCTTCTTCATCAGCTTCTCGCCCTTGTACTGGAATGTCACATCAGCCTCGTACTGACCGGCCGGAAGTTTCGCCGCCGGCACGATTGCCAGCATTGACGCAGCCCCGTTTGAATCGAGCGGCACCTCGTACACCGGGCTTCGCGCCACAACGTTGTCGTCCTGCATGATCTCTACCTTCATCACTACCGGCTGATCGATCGGCGCAGGCGGGTAGGCGACTGCGTAGAACTTCACGTTGCCGCTCACGTCGGGAATCACGCTGTCTTCGAGTTCCGGCATTACCGCGCCGCCGCGCGACTGGAGCGGATCGAAGACGTTGGCCGGTCCATAGATGTCGTCCACTCTTCTGACGACCGCGACATCGCTGATGGAGAAACCGGAATCCTGATCGACGTCCAGGGTGGATCGGCTTACGCTGGCCTTCATGCTTTGCCGGTCAACCGCAGCCGTGTCGATGGTGTAATGTCCCGGAGCCAGAAAGAAGGGCGCGGTAAAACTCACAGTTCCCTTCTCCATTTGGTCCTTTTTTGAGAGAGGCAGGTCGTAGGGAATGTCCTTGCTGATCTTTTCCACGACCTGTCCCTTGCTGTCTTTGATCAGCGCCGTCACGCATACGTGCACCTTGGCCCATTTCTCATCGGTCGTCACAGTCAGGTCCTTTGTCGGAGCTTCGAAGATGAACGCGTATTGATTCCGCCCCTCTCCGGGACGGAACTCCATCGTGGTGGTATCGAAGTTGAACTGGTGCAGATCTGGCTTGGTGTCGATGGCCTTGAGCGTGGCCACTTCAAAGGGGTAAACCTGGCGGCCATTGATCAGCGGGACAGCATAATATCCGTTGCGCGCGAAGACCGTGGCGCCAGGCCGTGAAACCTTTACCTCGATCTTTCTGAAGTTTCCATCGAGAGTGGTGTTGGCGGGTGCGTAAGTTGCTTCGTAGTGTGTACGCGCGCTCTCCAAAGCTTCGCGGATGGGCTCCTGCAGATCGAGCGTATCAGGCAGCAGCGCGCCGCCCGTGCCCTCGGCTAGTTCCTGCATGTTGCCACGGGTGTTGGAGTGGATCGACGTTTCGGCGAGTTCCATGGCGATCACCTCGCCAGGAGTGACTTCCTGACTTCCGCCGTTCACCGTGGCCAACTGCATGTTCATGCTGTCGTTGGCGGCTTGCTGCACGCGACGGCGAGCATCGCTTAAATCCGAAAGGATGGCGCCACCGGGGGCACTCGCGTGCTCGGCTGTCCCCTGGTCGGGTTGCCCCTGCGTATCGAGCGCGTAGATGCTCACGTTGGCGCGATTGGCGGCGCTGATAATGGAGTGCAAAAACTCCACCGTGTCGGTGTGAACCAGAATACCGGCGGAAAAGAGCAGCATGACCTTGCGGCCTGGAATCTGGGCCTGCGCGTCTACGAGAGAACGAAGCGGGCTGAGATACTGCATGCTGCCGAGATAAACGTCGTGCAACTCATTCACCCAGGCTAGCTCCGCGAATGGGTCGATCGGGCCGCCCGTCTTTGCGCCGCCGTAGGGCGAGAGCTGAGCAGTCTGGCTGCCCGTGTCAATGTTGCTCACCGCGCCAAGGCCGCCAAAGTCGAGGGAATTGGAATCGATGGCTGCGAATTGTCCAGACAGCGCATTACTCGCCGCCTTCTCCACGGCAGCGGAGATCTTCGCTGCGTCGTTGGTGTACGGCTGCAGATTGCGAAGGCCAGCCTCGCCAAGAGTGAATACGCCGACATAGGTGTTGGAGCCGAGATCGGTCTTGGCGAATTCGCGCATGGCATTGACAGTGAGCTCGCGCCCGCGCGGATCGAGATTGCCGATGACCACCGACACCACGCTCATGTCGCGCAGTTCATTGATGGTGGGCGACGCGGCCGGTGCATTGGAGGGAGCGACTGCGGCTGGCACGGGCGCGGGGGCTGCCGCTTTCGCAGGCGCAGCCGCCTCAACTCGTCCGTCGACGAATTCGAAATGACGCAACTTCTGCGGAACTCCGTCTTCGAAGACCTGAATTTCGTCGGGCCGCAGATTGCGGATGATTTTCGCGTTCTTGTCGCGCACCACAAAATCAAGAAGCACTTCCGAGGTGGTGGTGCGAATGGTTGGAGTTTGGTTTTCCTGCGATTGTGTCTGCCCCGCGCCAGGACTTTGCAGAAGCGTGAAAAACGATGCGGTCATTAATCCCAAACGTAGTTTGTGGCCCACGGCGAATCTCCCTGCACAGCTCGAACGTTGTTGATACGTTTGTAGCAAGCGTGCCTCGTCTCTCTTCTCAGTTTATCTTCTGGTTCGAATAGGAATGAACCGGCACTGAGACCGATCCGAGAGCGCCGGTTTTGAGGTCGCGGACAACCACGCGCAACGTTTCGGCGTTCGGCTGAACCCACAACGTTCTCGGATAGAGCCATCCCTGCCGCTCGGCCTTCAAAAAGGTTTCGCGCTTGAGCCCCAGGTCGATGTTGTCTTTGAAGCTCTGGACCACCAGCCCGTCGCGATCGATCTGCACAAATGCCACATCGAGCTTTGCATCGGGGTGGTTGTCTTTCTGATCGAACTGGATGTCCTGAATACTCAGCTTCAGCAACACCTGCTCTGACCCCGCCTCCAGCGGATTGGAAGGAACATTGAGCGTGACGCCGATGTCGGGCGCTTCAACCACGCTCCGCGTAGCTTCAAGAAAGGCGCGGTCCGACGTGGGTTCGACGCGTTCGTCCATTGCGTAGTAGCCACGGCGGCACAGCACTTTCATGCCCTTGTGCTGCGGCGCAAGCTTCAGCTCGATGTGGTGATAGTTGCCGTCCCAGGCCTTGTCGCCGGGGTAATAGCCCATCTGGTATGCATCGCTGCTCGCGGAGACGATCTGCTGCAGGCTCTGAACCATTCCGTTGCTGTCGAAGATAGCTCGGCCACCTGATTCGGTTGCAATCATGTCTGCAGTAGCGCGCTGGGATTCAGATGACCCACCATAAGTGAGGCCGAAAGCGTCGATGGGGTAGACCGCGATGTTGGCATTGCCGAGCGAGCGCGCAAATTCCTGAACTTCGTTAAAGTGGCCTTGCGGATCAGGGCTATGCGGCGACGGCAGAATGGTTGAGTTCGGCCCCGGAGGAAGCGGCACGTTTCCGTTCACTCCATCGGCCATGGCGGCAATGCCAAAAGCAGTGGCAGCCATGGGAAAGCTGGTCGAAATCCATATCAGGTTCTTTCGGCCAGGCACTCCCTTGAGATGCCGTATGACAGCCTGCAATCCGTAACCCAGCGTGCCTCCGCGCAGGCTCTCAGCGCCGCCGTAGCCTTCCATGCGATCGGTGAGCGATGGATTCTGCGCCCACTGGTGCAGCGTGCGGGTCTGCTTGGTTGCCACCACGTCATCGAGAGTTACATACTTGCCGGAACCTGAATTTCCCAGCGCCTTGGCCGCGGCAACCAGCTTTGATGGATCGTCGGTAAAGTCGCGAATGACGACCACGCCCTGACGCCGCAACGCATAGAGAGCTACCTGCTGGCCCGGCTTCACGGTGGAAGGATATTGCATGACCAGAAGGCGCGCCTGCCTGATGGGCGCCGTCAGGTCCAGGGAGACGATGGTCAGCAATTGCGGATCGAGCAGAGTCTCGTCTACCAGGATCACCGTTGCGCCGGGAGATTCGCCGGCCGATGCCTGACGGTTGCTGATGGCCAGCGGCGACAGCTCGACAGGCTGCGCGGGAGGAGCACCGGCGCCGGCTGTGAAGTGCGCAATCTGCTGCTCGACCCCATTGTCGTAGACGCGAAAATCTTCCCTCCTGAGTCCGGTCACGGAATGGTTGCGATTGTCGAGCACCACGGCGTTGAGCTGAACCAGCCTGGTAGTGGTGCGAATCAGCGGAGCTTGAACCATTTGCGCTGTTGACGTCTCGGGCGGCTGCGCGGCCGGCGTGGCTGCCAACAGCATCGCCGCCCCAAGCAGGCCGATTGCGGCTGCCATCAATCGACCTTTAGCGCGAAACTCCGGTTGAGGGTCAGCTTGCCTGGAGTTTGTCGCGCATGTCCGTGAGTCTTTCATCGGCTTGCTCCTGACGCGGTTCACTGTTGCCTTGTGTCTATCTTCGCCCCGGGTTGCACCGCTGTCATGATTATTGCGTTTACCGATCGGGTTTCGTTGCAGGCGCTGTCCCTTGAGACGGAACCTCTTCGGGCGCATCGGAAAGAATCTTCACTTCGGAACGGAACACATGGTAGTTCTCAAACGATGCGTGATTGATTGAGATCGATATGAGCGGCTTGTCATTGATTCTGAAGCTGGAGCGGGAATCGGGCGCCCCCTCATTCGCCACGCCGGGCGGTTCACCTTCGTTGACGTCTGCCGCAAACAGCACAACGTTCTTCACCGGGCACATATAAACCCGGCCTCCGATCTCGACCGGCCCGTACTCCACGATCTCGGCGGCTCTTGCCACGGCTTCGTTGTCTGCATCCACGTGCACCACCAGCCGCAAGACCGCGCCGGTCGCGGGGTCGATTGCAATCTCGGCGTGATATGCGGCCTGAGCTGTGAAGAGCTGTTTCTTGCCATCCGGCCCGCGAGCGCAACAGTAGCTCCACTGGTAATGTGCTCTCTGCTTTGGCACGTCGAAATCAAACACCGCCAGTTTGCCTGTCTTGCTGTCTTCCCAATGGCTCCAGCGAATTTCACCCTGGGCCATGTCGCCGATCACTGACCTGAGCAGTTCTCCGAATTCGCCGCGGCTGGTCACGCCAAACTTGTGCGGCCGCTCCGTGGCCGGCGGGTGTTCCACCTCTTCGTGCCCATCGCGATAGACCACCGTAACCTGCGACTGGCCCACCTGCTTGAACGGTCCTTTGATCTCCACGTCCGGCTTGCCGGCAGATTGCTGCGGCTGTTTCAAAACATAGACTCTCTGGGGAGGTTGAAGATGCTGGTACTCCGTTATCTTGCGGGTAGCCAGCAGATCGGGCATCTGGTGAGTATTATTCAACGCAAACTCGACAGCGCGTACCGCAATCGTGCGCTGTTCGCCGATTGATGGAGGCGGCGTGTCAGGAATATCGGTCGCGGGCAGGTCGAGAAATTCCGCGGCGTCGGCCAGCACCAGGAATGCACTTTGCGACTCGGGCCCTGGAAGTTCCGCATTCATCTTTACGAATCGGGCATCGCCGATGCGCTCGGTCAGCACAAGCGTGGAAATCTGTTTGGCGGCAGCCTTGTCAGCCTGGTTGTGGGCCGTTGCAACAATCTGCTCCAGCTCGGCGACGGTAACTTTATCCGCCGCCCATGCAGGCAACGCCAGCAGCCCAACTATCGCGAGCATAGCGACCGTCTTCATTGCTTTGCCACTCTGTTTGGACTCCGGGCTGCATTCGCGACGTCGTCCATTTGAATTCGCAACGAGCCGATGCGCCCGCTCGGCACATCCATCACAGCGAGCCGTATCGAAGATGGCCTCGGTCCGGGGATAGCCGCAATATCCGCCAGCCCGCCTGCGGCTACCTTTTGTACTTGGGCCTCATTCATCTTGCGATCGAGAGGAATACTCATGAATTGGCCGGGATTGCCTTTTTTGTCGAACGTGCAGACGGCAAGTTGCAGGTTCACCTCAGCCCCACCGTTTTCGGCAGGTGTGAGGGTCAGCGCCGACGCGCCGATGTCGAGATGGAACTTGAGTCCATCTGGCGAATCGGGCGGGAGGGTGGTGGCTGTAAGTGCAATCGATGTTGCGTCGAGCGGGGTGGCGCAGGTCGCTTCCTTCAGCGCCTGTCGTACGTCCTCGGTCCTTTGCGCAATCTCCGCAGTTGCAAAATATCCCTGCCTGTATTCGAGATGCCAGTCCTTCTCCGTTGCATCGAGGAATATGCGCCGGTACTCGCCGTTCCAGTCTTTCGAATTCGAGTAGTAGGCAATTTCGTAGAAATCTCCACTGTCGTCTACAGCTCGGTGCACGCAATCCGCAAGATCATTGTCTCCAACGCACACTTCGCCGCCCGTACCGTTAGCGAGCAGACGCATCGTGTCGTCGTGCTTCAGTCGCTCAGAGTCCTCGCGCATTGTGACGATAATGCTCGACGGTCCTTGGCCCTGGCTCGTTGAAGCAGCGGTCTCTTGATCCCCGCCTTGTCTATCGGCGTCAAACACTGCTGGAGGAACGACACCTGCTGGATTCATTGGATACACCGCGACTTTGGCTTCGCTCAAGGTCTTTGTCACACCCTGGACGAGCAAGGTGTAGTCATGATTTCGAAATGGGTCTAGCGCGGGATCTACGACAATAGGAAAAGCGGTCGAGATCCAAAGCAGGTTTTTCCGCACCGGCAATCCTGCGGTGTAGCGCGCGATTGCCTTGAGTGCGTCGGCCGTATCGTGAACGCGCCGATCCATATTGAAGTTGTAAATGGCGGCATCGAAATCTTCGATCGCCATAAACATATCCTTGGCCGCTCCGCCTCCCTCTCCAGGCATCCCTTTAAGTACTCTGGCCTTGAGATTTCCGATCGAGTTGACGTCATCACGAGGGTCAGACTGCGCTAAACCCTGCCCTGCTACACTGGTTGCCTTTGTCACTGCCGCCTGCAACAGGGCGGGATCATTCGTAAAATCCTGAAGCATCGTCAGTCGGTTGCCCAACAGAAAGACCGCAACCGGAACGTCGCTCGGCAGTTGGCGAAGCATCTTGACCATTTGCGCGTGGACTTGCATCTGATACGCGATCGGCGTGTTCAGCCCGTCCGCCAGCAAAATTGTTGGCGGAACGCGGTTCGACCGCAACGCGACGGCATTCGTGTAAACACCGGTCAGCACCTGAGGTATCGGAGTTGCCTTCATGGCAAGGTCGGCCACCGAAACTTCATGAAAAATGTCAATTTTCTGTTGCTGCCTCCCCTCGCCCTTGCGCGGGGTCTGCTCATAGAGTTCAAAATCCTCGGGCGTGAGACCGGTGACATGATTCCCCTTCTTGTCCTTCACCACGACCTCGAGCGTCACCATCCGGGTGACAACCTTGACTGCCGGCTGCGATGCGTTCGGCGCGGCGCTTTGCGAACCCGCTTGCGCCTGCGAATGCGAAATCGTCATGAGCATCAATCCAGGCAGGACAATCGAAAGCCGAGTGAAATTACGCCATAGGCTAATCACGAAAAGCCACCTGCGTTAAGCCTTCCTCAACCTCCATTGCTTTGATATGCGCGGGGAATGCGCCTAAGTGAAGCTAATAGCCAGTAGCCTGTGGCTGATAGCTGGTAGCCTGCTATTGGATACTGGCTATTGGCTACTGGCCACGCCTCCTCCCGCCAGCGTGAATTCCACCTTCTTCATCAGCCTCTCGCCCTTGTACTGGAACAGCACATCAGCCTCGTAGTGGCCGCCGGGCTGCAGTTTCCCGGCCGGCAGTTTGGCCAGGATCGACGCCGCGCCGTGTTTGTCTGGCGGCACGGGGCTGGGAGGGCTCTTCATCACCAGCTTGCCGGCCTGGTAGATCTCAATGCTCGCATTCACCGGCGCATTCACCGGAGCCTGCGGGTAGGCGACAGCATAAAACTCGAGCGCGCCGGCGGTGTCGGGAGTGACAACGTCGCCGAGTTCCGGCGTGATAGCCGCACCGCGCGCCTGCAGCGGATCGAGTGCGTTGGGCTCCCCTTCAATCGAATCCACGCGGCGCGCCACCGCAACATCGCTCATGGTGAACCCCGCGTCCTGATAGACATCGAGGGTCGACCGGACAACGCTGGCTTTCATGCTCTGCCGGTCAACCGCCGCAGTATCGATGGTGTAATGGCCGGGAGGCAGCATGAACGGCATGGTGAAGCTCACAGTTCCCTTCACCATCTCGGCCTTGGTGGCGATGGGCAGATCGTAAGGAATGTCTTTGCTGAGCTTGTCTACAATCTGGCCCTTGTCGTCTTTGATCAGCGCGGTCACAGCCACGTGCACTTTTGCCCATTCCTTGTCTTCGGTAACGGTGAGGTCTTTGGTCTGCGCCTGAAAGATGAAGTCATATTGATTGCGCGCAGCACCGGGCCGGAACTCCATGGTCGCGGTGTGAATGTCAAACTGGTGCGGATCGGGCTTGGTGTTGAGGGCGTTCATGGTTGCCATCTCAAAGGGGTAGATCTGCGAACCATGCAAAGTTGGCAATGCATAGTACCCGTTACGCGCAAAAACCTTGGCGCCGGGGATGGATACCTTCAATTCGATCTTTCTAAAGCTTCCATCCGCGTTGGTGTTGGTGGGCGAATAGGTGAGCTCGTAGTGAGTGCGCACGTCTTCCATTGCCTTGCGCAGCGGCTCGCGCATGTCGAGCGTGGGCGGCAGCAGCGCTCCGCCAGTATCCTCGGCAAGATCGGCCAGTTCCCCGACCTGGTTGGCATGGATCGCATACTCGGCAGTATCGAAGATACCGGCCTGGCCCGGCGTCACCTCCATGTGACCACCGGTCGACCGGGCCATTTGCTGCTGCATGCTGGCGTTGGCCGCGGCCTGCATCGCTCTTCTTCCCTGGTTCAGATTCCCATACCCCAGGTTCGGGCTGAGCGCATAGAACGTGACATTCGATCGATTGGCGGCGCTGACTACGCCTTTGAGAATTTCTTCTGTGTCGGTAGTAACCGGAAGGCCCGACATAAACAGCAGCACCACCTTGCGGCCCGGAATGCCCGCCTGCGCGTCGACAAAATTGCGCAGCGGCGCCAGCGTCATCACGCTGCTCATGTACGCGTCGTGTGTCTCGTTTACCCAGCTTGTATCCATGATGGAGGCAATGGACGCAGCGGCGCCGGCGCCCTGCCCCGTTGCTGGCGGCGTGAACCCCTGCGGGCCGGAAGTAGTTCCCTGCACATCGGCCATGTCGCGGCCCGAGTCCGTCGACGATGAGGAGACGGTTCCCATCAGCCCAATCGTCAGCGCAGAGTGGGTCACCTTCGACACTGCCGACGCAATCAGTTCAGGATTGTCGGTGTACGGCTGGACGTATTGCAGACCCGGTTCGCCAAGCGTGAAGACGCCCACATAGACGTTGGGCTTAAGCTCGGTCTTAATAAACTCATTCATGGCCTGGGCGGTGAGCGCGCGTTGCCGTGGGTCGAGATTCGCCACCACGATCGACACCATGCTGATGTCGCGCAGCTCATTCACCGTCTTGGGAGCAACGGGCGCATTGACGACAGGCGCGGACGCGGGGGCAGCAGCCGTCTCAGTCGATTCGTTCTCCGCTGTTCGTCCATCGAAGAACTCATAGTGACGCAGCTTTTGCGGAACGCCGTCCTCATAAACAGTCACCTCTTCGGGCCGCAGATTGCGGATGATTTTGGAGCTCCTGTCGCGCACTACAAAGTCCAGCAGCACCTCTGAGGTAGTGGTGCGAATCGACGGTATCTCATTCTCCTGTGCCGGCGCCGGGCCTGACGGCAAGAACGCCAGGAATAAAAGAATGGCTGCCGCCGTCAAAACCAGCCCTTCAAAATGGCGTCGTACCTGACGGCTTACCTGCTCAACAATCGATCCGTCTTTCGGTGTACGTCTCATCGTTTTCCTCCTGCTGTTCTTTTTCCGAACCTTTGCGGCCTCATTTCCGGCTCGCAATTAAGCCTAACCCCAACGCTCATTTCAAGTTGTCTGGCGCATCCTTGCGGGTCACCCCCTGGGTCTTTGGCGGTTGCGGTGTTTCGGCGGCAAGGATATCAGTTTTGATGGTTATCGAGCCCAATTTGCCGCTTGGCACATCCATTACCGCCATCCGCAGCGATGCCGGCTTGGGCCCGGGAATTGCGGCGATATCCTCAAGCCCGTTTGCTGTCACTCGTTGAAGCTCGGCCGCATTCAGCTTGCGGTCAAGCGGGATGCTCATGAACTGGCCCGGAATGCCCTTCTTGTCGAAGGTGCAGACGGCAAGCTGCAGGTTCACCTCGCTGCCGCCGCTTGTGGGCGAAAGCGTCAACGTTGACGCGTCGATGTTGAGATTGAATTTGACGCCATCGGTTGTGTCTGGCGGCAGGCTATCTGCCGAAAACAGAACCGCCGATGAGTCGAGCGAACCTAAGCACGCTGCCTGCTTCAACGCAGCTCTCACGTCGGCCGCTGCTGGACTCCTTTCGGCGTTTGCAAAGTATCCCTGTCGATAGTCAAGTTGCCAGTCCTTGTCCTTGGGTTCGAGAACAATCCTGCGGTATTCACCGTTCCAATCTTTCGAATCGGGGTAATACGCAATCTCGTAAAAGTGACTGCTGTCGTCGACGGCCTTGCCGATATTGACGCTCAGGTCGTTGCCGCCTTCGTACACTTTCCCTCCTGTAGCGTCGGCCATGGCCTGCATGGTTGCGTATGTATATAGATTGCGAACGTGGACGCCTGCCGGATTGATCGGATACACAGTCACCTTGGCCTCGTTCAGGGCAGCCGCCAGCTTCTGTATTTTTGGCAGGTACTCACGGCTACCGGCATCGTAGAATGAGAAGCGATTTACGCCAATCGGGAACGAAGTCGAAATCCAGAGCAGGTTCTTTCGCCCTGGATAACCGGCAACGAAGTTGGCGATTCCAACTAATGCATCCGTGGTCCAGTGAACGCGTATATCGGCGTCTGCCCCCGCTACCTGTGCGTCCATGCTCGCCATCGCGCCAGCTATTCCGCCTGTCCCGGTGCCGGAAATCAGCCCCGCCAGCGAACCTCCGTACCCATAGCTCGACGCGCTGTAAGCCTTGTCCAGCGCGGCCTGCAGAAGGCTGCGGTCGGTCGTCAGGTTCTGAAGCATCACCACATGGCTGCCAAGCAGAAACACCGCGATGGGCACGTTACGCGGAAGGGCGTCAAGAATACGCTCAATTTGTGGATGAATCTGGAGCTGGACATTGATCGGCGTATTCTTGCCGTCTATCAGCAGGATGGTCGGTGGCACCGGGTTTTTCCCCAGCGCCACCGAATTTGAATACGCGCCGTTGTCGATTGGCTTGCCCTCCCCGGCCTGGCTCGCGAGGTCGGGTACCGACACTTCCTGAAAAGTCGCGATCTTTTGCTCGCGCCTTTCATTGCTCTGAGCCGGTGTCTGCTCGAAGAGCTTGAAGTCGTCGGCCTTCAGGCCCTGGATGTGATGGCCCTTGGAATCTTCGGCCACCACTTCGAGCGTAACCATGCGTGTGACGATTTTGACCGCAGGCGAAGAGGGACCGGGTTTCGAGCCGAAAGGCTGCTGTGTGGTCTGGGCCGTTCCCGGGAGACTGATCAACATCGCGAAAAGCGATCCAGAAATAAGGACAGCCTTGAACCCCAAGCGCACTTCGGTGATCATGGCGTAGCTCCTTGAACAATTGCTCGCGAAACTTGTTGCCGCGTCTGTTACCTGTTGGTGCTGGCCGTTGTTACTTCGCATTTTTGTCTGAGTACGGGTGAACCGGCACCGACACCGATCCTACGGAGCCGGTTGCCAGGTCGCGAACCACGACACGCAGTTTCTCGGTCGATGGAGCGACATTCAGTTTCCGCTGGTAGAACCATCCCTGTTCCCTGGCATCGCTATAGGTTTCGCTCTGGAACGCGAGTTGGATGTGGTCTTTGAATCCTTCAATCACATGCCCGTCGCTGCCGAGCTGAACAAAAGCCACGTCGAGCCTGGCCTTGGAGCGATCGTCGGCCTGCACAAAGTGAAGGTCGTGCACGTTCAGTTTGAGCACCACATCTTCAGGACCCCATTCCAGCGGGTTGGTCGGGACGTTGAGCGTGACTCCGATGCCGGGGGCTTCGACCGGGCTGATGGCTGCCTCCCGCAACGGCGCTGCTGAGTCAGAGACCGGGGGCGTGTCGACCGCTGTGTAGCCTTTGCGGCAAAGCAGCTTGAACCCTTTCTGCTCCGGAGCCAGTTTCACTTCGATGCGGTGATACTTGCCGTCCCAGGCCTGGTCGCCGGGGTAGTAGCCGATCTGGTACGCGTCACTGCTCTCGGCGACGATCTGCGCCAGGGCGTCGACGATTGAATTGCTGTCAAAGATGGCGCGCCCCCCGGATTCAGAAGCGATAAGGTCGGCCCCGCTCCATGCGGTGTAATTCTCGCCGCCAGTGCTCAGGCCGTTCGCGTCGATGGGATAGACGGCGATGTTGGCGTCTCCCAGGCGGCGTCCGAAAGATCGCATCTCGTTAAAGTGATTCTGCGGGTCGGGAAATTTCGGTGTTGTCACTCCTCCACGAGTTATTCCGGCCAGGTTTTGATTCACCGCGTTGAGCATCTCATTGATGTTAAGATCCGTCACCACATCGGGTAGCGACTGTGAAATCCAGACGAGATTCTTGCGGCCTGGCACTCCCTCGAGATGGCGGATGATGGCGTCAAAGCTCTTGCGGCGCATGCCCCGCTCCAGGTCTTCGGCCTGCGAGATTGTGTGACCCTGAAACATTGCCGTCCACATGGGATTCTGCGGCCAGTGTTGGAGTGTGCGATGCTCGCCGATGGCCATCACATCGTCAACCGTCACAACCTTGCCATGAGAGCTGGGTGTGCCAAGGGTTTTGGCGGCTGCTACAAGGGCCAATGGATCGTCGGTGAAGTCGTGGATCACCACTGTACCCTCAGGCCGTAGCGCATAGAGCGCAACCTGCTGGCCGGGCTGAATGGTGGACAGGTATTCGATGACCTGCAGCCGCGCCCGACGGATAGGTGCTGTAGCTTCGGGCGGAATCCAGCCGACAAGGCTCGGATCGAGAATCAGCTCATCCACCAGGATCACCGTGACACCGGGCGCTTCGTCGCGCGGAGAATGGCGATTGCTGATGGATAACGGAGAAGTTTTTGAAGGCTCCGCCGGGACGCCGGCAGCAGCCGAAAAATGGACAATCCGCTGCTCCATGCCGTTGTCGAAGACCTTGAAGTCTTCCCTGCCAAGATCGGTGACCGGGCGGCTCTGCTTATCGAGCACCACGGCGTTAAGCTGCACCAGCCGGGTGGTGGTGCGGATGGTTGGAGCCTGGTCAATCTGCTCCGTTGACGTGACCGTCTGCTGCGCGGTTGCCGTGCCGGCCAGCAGCATGGGCACCAACAGCAGGATGAGTGCGATATTCCAATTCCACTTCGCGCCGCAGCGCGGCCCAAATTCATTCGGTTGGTGAATCATCAAGCATGTCCGTGAGTTTTTCATCGGCTCGCTCCTTGTCAATTCCCCGGATTGCCGTCGACCGGTAATCCTAAGCTATGCGCGGAACTGGAGACCCGCGCTACGGCCGGCCTCGACGCCGGCGCTGCCTTGATACAGATCGTCCTCATTTGCTTGCTACGCCACCTCCAGCCAGCGTGAAGTTCACCTTCTTCATCAGCCGCTCGCCTTTGTACTGAAACAGCACATCGGCCTCGTAGTGGCCGCCGGCTTGCAACTTTCCCGCCGGCAGCTTGGCCAGAATCGACGCTGCGCCGTTGGTGTCAGGCAGTACGGGGCTGGGCGGGCTTTTCATCACCAGCTTGCCGGCCTGGTAGATTTCGAAACTCACATTCACCGGCGCATCCACGGGAGCCTGAGGATACGCGACGGCATAAAACTCGAGCGCGCCGCCGGTGTCGGGAGTTACAACATTTCCAAGTTCGGGCGTGATCGTTGCGCCGCGCGATTCCAGTGGATCGAAGGGGTTGACCGGTCCCTGAATTTCATCCACGCGCCGCGCCGCCGACACGTCGCTCATCGCAAAACCTGAATCCTGTTCGACATCGAGTGTCGACCGGCTCACGCTGGCCCTCATGCTCTGCCGATCAACTGCAGCGGTGTCGATGGTGTAGTGGCCCGGAGCCAGGAAGAAGGGAGCTGCGAAGTTCACAGTTCCCTGTTCCATCTCGGCCTTTCTCGCGATGGGCAAATCGTAAGCAATGTCCTTGCTGATCTTGTCCACGATTTGCCCTTTGCTGTCCTTGATGAGAGCGGTCACGCACACATGCACCTTGGCCCAGTCCTTGTCTTCGGTAACGGTCAATCCCCTGGTCGGCGCCTGGAAGACGAAGGCATACTGATTCCTCACTGAGCCGGGTCGAAACTCCAGCGTCGTGGCATTGAAGTCGAACTGATGCAGATCGGGTTGGGTGTTGATGGCCTTGAGCGTTGCTACTTCAAATGGATAAACCTGGCGGCCACTCATCAGTGGAACAGCATAGTATCCGCTGCGCGCAAATACCGTTGCACCGGGCCGCGTAACTTTCACTTCGATCTTCCTGAAACTGCCATCCAGCGCTGTGTTAGCGGGCGCGTAGGTTGCTTCGTAATGAGTGCGCGCGCTCTCAATGGCTTCGCGGATGGGTTCGCGGAGATTGAGCGTGTCAGGCAGAAGCGCGCCGCCGGTGCCTTCGGCCAGCTCTTGCATGTTGCCGCGCGTGTCGGAGTGGATGGACGTCTCCGCAACTTCCATGGCGATGGCCTGGTCGGGTGTAACCGACTGGTCTCCACCGTTCACCTTAGCCAACTGCATGTTCATGCTGGCGTTGGCGGCGGCAGCCAGGCGGCGGCGGGAATCGCCCAGGGTAGAGTAAGTGGTAATACCGCGGGTATCGACGGCGTAAATACTGACGTTGGCGCGATTGGCGGCGCTGATGATGGAATGCAGAAACTCGACCGTGTCGGTGTGGACCAATATGCCCGGGGAAAAGAGCAGCATAACCTTGCGGCCGGGGATCTGGGCTTGCGCATCGACGAGGGAACGTAGCGGCGAGAGGTACATCATGCTGCCCATGTAGACGTCGTGCATTTCGTTCACCAACGCCAGCCCCCCGAATGGGTTCGACGGGAGGCCCGTCTTTGCGCCACCGTACGGCGCGAGCTGAGCTGCCGGTGTAACCGATTCGGTGACCGCGCCCAGGCCGCCGAAGCCCAAAGCATTTGAATCGATGGATTCGAGTTGCCCACCTAAAGCATTGCTCGCCGCCTTCTCCACAGCGGCAGAGATCTTCGCGGCGTCGTTGGTGTAGGGCTGCAGGTAGCGCAGGCCGCCCTCGCCGAGAGTGAACACGCCCACATAAGTGTTGGGGCCAAGATCGTTTTTAGCGAAATCGCGCATGGCATTAACGGTAAGCGCACGCCCGCGCGGGTCAAGATTGCTAATCACCACCGAAACCACGCTCATGTCGCGGACTTCGTTGACGGTGGGCGGCGGCGCATTTGTGGGAGCGACAGCGGCGGGCACGGGTGTGAGAACCGCCGCTGTCGCAGGCGCAGCAGGTGCCTGCGCCTCAGCTCGTCCATCGTAGAACTCAAAGTGCCGCAGCGATTGCGAAACGCCGTCTTCGAAGACTTGAACCTCGTTGGGCCGCAGATCGCGGATGATGTTTGCGTGCTTGTCGCGCACTACAAAATCCAGCAGTACCTCGCTGGTGGTGGTGCGAATGGTGGGAGCCTCATTCTCCTGCGCCGGCGGGACGCCGGCGGAAAATGACATTAAACAGAAGATGATTGCTGCACTGCGACCACAATTGATAATCCGCTTCATGGTTTATCCCTCGTACTGCACGACCCACACTTCGTTTTGGCCTCCATGTTTTTTGTTCCCACCGGGAATGCGCGTTCATTCTGCGGTCGGCTTCACCTCGTGTTCTTCATCGAAAACGGATGCACCGGAACTGACACCGATCCAGTGGCCAACGTGGCGCTGTCCCGGACGATCACCCGCAGCTTCGCCGCTTGCCCTGAGACCATAAGATCTCTCCTGTAGAACCAGCCCTGCTGCTCGGCGTCCTCATAATCCTCAGGCAACAGCGCAAGATGAATCTGGTCTCTTTCCCCTCCGAGGACACGGCCATCTTTCCCAAGTTGCACAAACGCTATCTCAAGCCGGGCGTTGGAACGATCATTCTTGTTTTCGAACTGGATTTCGTGTGCGTCGATCTTGACAACAACCTCCTGAAATCCCCACTCGAGCGGATTCGAAGGAACATTGAGGGTGACGGCGATACCGGGCGCTTCAACAGCGCTTCTGGCCACTTCACGAATGGGCTCATAGGAAACGGGCATCTGATTGTCGATGGCGTAGTAGCCTTTGCGGGATTCGATTCTGAATCCTTTGCGCTCTGGCATGAGCTTTAGTTCGATGTGGTGATACTTGCCGTCCCAGGCCTTGTCGCCGGGGTAATAGCCAATCTGATATGAAGCTCTGCTCTCGGCAACAATCTCGCGCAGATGCTGGTCAAGCGCATTGCTGTTAAAAATTGCGCGTCCGCCTGTTTCGGTGGCAATAAGGTCTGCCCCGCCCCATTGAGCATCGCTGGGTCTTGCCATTACAAGCGGCGTCCCGGCCAGCGAAGCGGTGGCCTCGAGATCGTGCGCATCGAAGAGGTAAACAGAGATATTGGCATTGCTGAGCATGCGCGCGAACTGGGTCAATTCGTTGTAGCGATTCCGCGGATCGGGATAAATCTCGGTCGCCAGTCGGCCGCTGTGTCCCGTCTCCATTTCGTCGATGGTGCGCGGATAAGGCGAATTGGGCGCTTCCGGTATCGGCTGCAGGCTGAACCCGTAGTAGCTGCCGGGAAGAGTCGATGAAATCCAAACCAGGTTTTTCCGGCCCGGCACAGCCGCGAGATGTTGAATGATCCCTTGAAACCCTCCTCGAATCACACTCTGGCTCACATCCTCGCTCAAGGTCTCGCTTCGCGATCTCGTCCCGGATATCGAACGTGTCCCTGACGGCGCATTCGCTTGCCACTCGCGCAGCGTACCGATTTCTCCTGACCGGAGCCCGGTAATATTGGCGCTGCCCTGGCCTCCGGTCCCAAGCGATTGCGCGGCAGCCATCAACGCCGCCGGATCGTCGGTGAAGTCGTGGATCACCACCACGCCCTCTGGCCGCAGCGCGTAAAGCGCCACCTGCTCGCCCGGCTGCAGAGTAGCGAGATACTTCAGCACCTCCAGCCGCGCCTTCTTGATATGCGCCATTTCAAACAGGAGTCCGTTATTCCAGCCCTGCTTCACGCCCAGGAGCACCTCGTCCACTAGAATCACTGTCACCCCGGGTGCTCCACTCGATGACGGCCGATTGGTAATGGCGAGCGGCGACTGTCCCACTTTGACGGCAGCGGTCCCAGAATCTGCCGAAAAATGCGAAATCTGCTGGGGCGCGCCGTTGTCGAAGACCCGGAAATCGTCTTTGGTGAGACCGGTCACAGGGTGGTTCTCCTTGTCGAGGACGACCGCATCAAGCTGAACCAGCCGCGTGGTAGTGCGGACCGTGGGAAGCTGGTCCTGCTCATCGGAAGCCATGCCGGAGGATCCTGCCAACGCGCCCACCAGCATTGCAGAAGCCAGAACAACCTTGAATCCCCAATGTACTTTCGCGCTCATCATCGAACCTTCCTTGCGGGTTGACTCTGCGCCTGCCTGTGTTTGCGCCCTCCAACCCATTTTGCGGTCGAATTCAAGAAGCAGGTCCTTCAGCTCCGCTCCGCTTCGCTCAGGAGGATGGGGCACCCAAATCGGAATCGCTTCAAACTGCCAAATGCCCTAGTTGTCAAAGCTCAAGTTTGTCGGCCCGGGTGGCAACTTGTGTGCGGGGATGTTCGTCACCTGCACATCCTCGCCCACAATCTCCACCTTCACGTTGTTGATCCAGATCGTTCCGCCCCTGGTGAGCAGCGCGCCAACCGAAATTCCCGTTGCGTCTTTCGGCACATCGAGCACAACAGAATAGTTTTGCCAATCGGTGGTTCCCTTGATGGCGCGGCGCTGCATATTGTCGAACGCAACCACGGTGCTGCCCTGGTCCACGCGCATCCAAAGCCCGGCCCAGTCCTCCACTGCATCGGACTTTACGTTTGCGCTCAGCCGCACCCGATGGCCCAGGTACTGATCGGCGGCGAAACCCTGTGCCAGCGTGCCGAATCCCTTGTCTGCCGCGGGTTTGGCTTTCAGAAAAGCGCTGGCGTGGCCCTGGTAGCTCATCTGCGGGTCAACTCCGGTGGTGTAATTGGCGGCGGCGCTGCCGGTGAGGAACCAGCCATGCGGAGCGTTGCCTGCTTCAGGCTGCGCGGGCAGACGAAAGGCGGCCAGCGGCAGCACAAGCAGAAGCGTGGCGACGGCAACCAGCGCGCCTACTCGTTTTGATAAACGGCTTCGATCCATAGTGTTGGCAACCATAGCTTCGAATCTCCTTTCAAGATCGCGGAAACGGACGATGGCCAGCGCGGGAGCCTGACGGCCCCCGGCCGTGCCCAGCGTCTGCACCAGTTCAAGCAGCTCATTGGCGTATTCGGCGGGCGGAACATTGATGCGCAGAACCGCGTCGTCGCAGGCCTGCTCGCTTTGCTGGCGCAGCTCGCGCGCGGCAACCCATGCGAAGTGATGGAACCAATAGACGCAGCACATCACTTCGGCACACATCTGCATCAGCCAGTCGTTGCGGCCAATGTGGGCGAGCTCATGGGCAAGCACGATTCTGCGCCGCTCGGCAGACCACCTGGCGGCATCGGCCGGCAATGCGATACGCGGATGAACCGCGCCCCAGGTGATGGGAATGAATGCGGGATTGCGGCAAAGCAGCACGCGAACCGGACGATGCACGTCCAGCGAACCAGCCAGTTCCCGAATAAGCGCAGCGAATGCCGAATCCCCTCGCGAATCACCGATGGCTTTCGCGCTCGCGCCAATCTTAGCCAGACGCCGCATGCCGGCCAGCAGCCGCAAGGCAAGAACCAGGAATCCTGCCAGCCAGATGAGGCCAAGCGTAGACACCAGGCTGACGCGGGGATGGGCTCTGGGGGCAGCAATTGCGGCAGGCATTGCGCCGGGTGCGTCGCCGGCAGGCGCAGCAACCTGCGAAACAAGGTGTGACGCTGCGTGGCCAAATGAACCGGAATACTGGAATGGCGTCAGATACACGAAGACGGGCAGCAGAAGCGCTGCCACTACTGCCGCGACCCACACGCTGTGCCGTTTCGCAGCGCTCTGCCGGCTAAGCATGGCGGCAACCATCCAGGGCACCCCCAGGATAATGGTCAACTTGATTGCGGCGATTAGAACGGCTGCAACCTCAGCAATGGATGCGCCAGGCCAGTTCATCGTGCGTTCTCCCTCTGGCTCGCGGGCCTTCCGGACCTCGATAAACTCTGGTGCGGGGATTTTGTGTTTTCCGACACTATCTGGCGCAGGCGGCCGATCTCTTCGGGCGATAAGTGATGAGCCTCACCTCCCAGCAACGCGGAGACCACCTTCTCCGCAGATCCGTCGAAGAATGTGTCGATGAGGTGGCGCAGCGCCGAGCGGCGCGCCAGGTGGCGCGGCACAACCGGGAAATACATATAGCGAAGCCCATGTTCCTCGTGGCGCACATGCCCCTTCTGCTCGAGGATCTTGAGCTGCGCGCGGATAGTGGAATAGTGGGGGGAATAGTGGGGATCGTTATCGAGCTGGGCCAGCACCTGTCCAACGGTGGCCTGCTCCAGCCGGTAAAGAACGTCCATGATCTGACGCTCACGCTTGCTCAAAGCATCGGGTCTGGCTTTGCGTGTCATTTTTTGGCCTGCTGAGTTAATAGCATAGATGCTAGATTTCTAGCACAAGGTTGCACGATTATTTGTGATTGGTAAACATCTGATTTTTACTGGCATTTTGTTCGAAGTGTGTGCAAAGTACGAACTGCGCGCGATGGCTCAAAAGGTGTCGAAAAACCGCGCGGAAAATTGAAAAGATGAGTTCGCGCGAGCGCCAATCTGAGGAGTAAGTTCGAACTAACTCCGCAAGCGGGAGACCCACTTTCGTGCGTGGCCTGAAACGAAAAGAGCGAAGCCCGCGGGCTTCGCTCTCAATTCTCTTCCAGGGATTGGTTTAATAGAGCCTGAAGTTCACTTCGACGGTGATCATCACCGGCACGGGTGTTTTGCCGTCCTTCATGGCGGGCTTGAATCGGAATTGCTTCACCGCCTCGAGCGCCTTCTCATCCAGTCCCATGCCCAGCGGCCTCACCACGCGCGGATTCTGAGGATTGCCGTTGACATCCACAATGATTGAGATGAGGCATACGCCCTGGTACTTGGCGCGGCGGGCCTCGTCGCTGAACTCCGGATCGACCTCATGCAGAATCTGCGGGGGAGCGACGCCGCCACCAATATGGTAGAGGCCGCCGCCGACGTTGCCGCCATAACCGGGCCCATAGCCATCACCGCTACCCGATCCCAGTCCACCACCGCTGCCGGTGCCCATTCCGCCGCCGCTGCCGGTGCCGTTCGAGAGCACGATATTGGACGAAGTCTTCATGCCGATATCGGGCAATGTCGGATTGTCGGGCAAAGTAATGTTCTTCTGCACATCGATGGCCGACGGCATGGGAATCTTGGGCTTATCGAAGGTCTGCACCTGAGGAGGCACAACCGGCTGCTGCTCAATCTTGGGTAACTTGCCCTTGCTGGCCTGCAGCATGCTGCGATCGCCGCCGCCGCCGCCGCCCCCGGCCTTATCGATGTCCTTGGGCGCCTTGAAATCGCCCACATCGATACTGGTCAAATTCATGGGCGCGACAGCCTTGATGACCTGTCTGACTCCCAGAAACAGCACCAGAGCCAGGATGATGCCGTTGATCGTCGTTGAAATCCCAATCGCTACGGGATTCGCCTTGACGGCCATGCGGTCGGGCACCGGAATAGGTGTGGATGTGAGTTCGAGAGGTGGCAGCTTGGGCGGGAAAAAGACGTCGCGGATACTCTCATAGAGATCCGTCCACAGAGGCTTCTCTTCAAACGCCTTACCTAGCAAGGCATCGAGATGGTGGCCCTCAGCCGGGTCTGACGATTGTGTCTGTGTCAGTAGATCGTTTCCCATAATCTTTGCTGGCTCAGTGGTTCTAGCATGCACCGCCTGCAGCTTCACCGCTCCCACGCCGGCCCGGCCATCCTCTATTAATCCATTATGCTTGATGGCAGGCGTCGTTGTCTCGGAGCCACTACTCTCCTCAATGGTAATCTCAAATTCCGCAGATTTGTATTCCTGCCCAATTCGAGTTCCCATAAATAATAGACGCCAACGCCTCCTGATTTGTTACCCAAAAAACTCCGCCCCAACGTTTAAACTGAAGTTTGACCAAGTCAGCTACAAGTAATGGAGTTACGATGCCCTCTCCGCCGGAGTTGAAGGCGACGCTTACCCTTCCGCAGACTGCCTTCCCGATGAAGGCCAATCTGCCCCATAATGAGCCGCTTCGGCTGGCCCACTGGAAGTCCGCGGGACTCTACCAGGAGCTCCGCAAGGCCCGCAAGGGCAGCCCGGCCTACCTGCTCCACGACGGTCCGCCCTACGCCAACGGCCCCATCCATCTGGGTCATGCCCTTAACAAGGGCCTGAAAGACTTTGTCGTCAAATCCAAGTCGATGGCCGGTTTCGACGCTCCTTACGTTCCCGGCTACGACTGCCACGGCCTGCCTATCGAGATTAAAGTCGACGAAAAGCTTGGCCGCAAAAAGCTGGAGATGCCTGCTCCGGCAGTTTTGGATGCCTGCCGCGCCTACGCGCAGAAATACATCGACCTGCAGACCGAACAATTTGAGCGGATCGGCTGCCTGGGCCGCTGGGAAACACCTTACAAAACCATGGCTCGCGCTTACGAGGCGCGGACTTTGGAAGGGTTTTACGGCTTCCTGGAGAAAGGCTTCGTCTACCGCGGCCTGAAGCCGGTCTATTGGTGCATCCACGACCGCACCGCGCTGGCCGAGGCCGAAGTGGAGTACGAGAACCACACCAGCCCCTCAGTCTATGTGCGGTACGCCATGCTCGACGATGGTTCGGCGCAGGACGAGACTCTGAAGGGCCTGCTCGCGAGCGGCCAGGTGTACACCATCATCTGGACGACTACGCCGTGGACACTGCCTGCGTCGCTGGCCGTGGCCTTCCATCCTGAATTCGAGTATGTGGCGCTGAAACAGGAGAGTGACGTCTACATCGTCGCCGCCTCGCTTGTTGAGAACGTGAAGGCCGCCTGCAAGACTCTCAAAGATGCGGTTGAAGTGGCGCGCTTCAAGGGCTCGGCGCTCGAGAATGTGCACTTCAAGCACCCGTTCCTCGATCGTACGATTCTCGGAGTGCTGGCAATCTACGTAACTGCCGACACCGGCACAGGTGCGGTCCACACCGCACCCGCGCATGGGGCCGACGACTTTTACACCGGACTCAAGTATGGCCTCGACCCCACTTGCCGCGTCGACGGCGGGGGACACATCCACGTGGATCCCGCGACCTGGCATTCGGCGCAGCCGCCAGCCTACGACGGCATGACCGTGTGGAAGGCCAACCCGGTGATCGTGGCCATGCTTGAAGAGCATGGCGCGCTGCTGGGCGGCGCTTCACTCGAGCACTCTTACCCGCACTGCTGGCGCTGCCATCACCCGGTCATCTTCAGGGCTACCGAACAGTGGTTCATATCTCTTGAGACGCCGGTGAAGCGCGCCGACGGATCCGAGACAACCTACCGGCAACTGGCCATCGAAGAGATCGACAAGGTGCTCTGGGATCCGGCGTGGGGCAAGGAGCGCATCACCAACATGATCGCCACGCGGCCCGACTGGTGCATCAGCCGCCAGCGCATCTGGGGCGTGCCGATCGCGGTGTTTATGTGCGAAGAGTGCAGCCAGCCGGTGATGGACGCGGAGCTGAACAAGAGAATCGTCGGCCTGTTCGATAGAGAAGGCGCCGAAGCCTGGCATACGTCGGCCGTGGAGTCGCTGCTGCCCGCGGGAACCAGGTGCGCGCACTGCGGCGGCGAGCGCTTCCGCAAGGAAACCGACATTCTCGACGTGTGGTTCGATTCGGGCGTGAGTTGGATGGCGGTGTGCGAAGCGGATGCCGATCTGAACCCAGCCTACAAATCATTCCAGGAGGGAAAAGGCACGGAGTGCCTCTATTTGGAAGGCGGGGACCAGCACCGCGGCTGGTTCCACTCTTCCCTGCTCACGTCGGTCGCATTGCGCGGCCGCGCGCCCTACTCGCACGTGGCCACGGCCGGCTGGACTCTCGATGAAAACGGCGCAGCTATGTCGAAGTCTTTGGGCAACGGCGTCGACCCTGTCGACATTGCCAACCGCATGGGCGGCGAGATCGTACGCCTGTGGGTGGCAAGCGTCGACTTCAGAGAAGATATGGCCGCCAGCGAAAACCTGATGGCCCGTTGTGCCGAGCTCTACAAGAAGCTGCGCAATACGTTTCGGTTCCTGCTGGGTAACCTGGCCGGATTCGAGCCCGGGCGCGACCAGGTTGCCGAGGCCGACCTTCTGCCGCTCGACCGTTACATGCTGGCCCGCACTCGCGACCTGGCGGAAAAAATCCTGGGCTGGTACGAGGCATTTGAGTTCCATCGCGTGTACCAGGCGTTGAACGAATTCGCCATCGTTGACCTGAGCTCGTTCTATCTCGACGTGCTCAAGGACCGCATGTACACATTCGCGCCGTCGAGCCAGGCGCGCCGCTCGGCGCAGACCGTGCTGTGGAAAGTAACCGAGGCGCTGGTGCGGCTGGTGGCGCCCATCATGAGCTTCACCGCGGACGAAGTTTGGGAATATCTGCCCAAGGTTGAAGGCCGCGAAGCCAGCGTGCATCTAGCGCTGTTTCCCAAGCCGGAAGCGATCTTCACCGAAGATCCTGCGGCGCTGATTGAAGAGTGGAAGCAGATCTTCGCCGTGCGCGACCAGGCACTCATCGTGCTTGAGGCAGAGCGAAAGGCCCAACGCATTGGCAAGGGGCTGGAGGCCGAGCTTGAGATCGCCGCCTCTGGCGAGTTGCTTCGGCTGTTGCAGCGCCATGCTGCGGGACTCAAAGAAACCATCAACGTCTCCGGGGTGCGGGTCGTGCCCGGTGACGAACTGCGCGTGACGGCTTCAGCGGCCAGCGGCACCAAGTGCGCCCGTTGCTGGAACTTCATGCCCGACACGTCCGACTACGGCATCTGGCACAGCGTTTGCGGCCGCTGCCAGTCTGCATTGCACGAGATGGGCATCGAACCGCCAACCAGCTCGTGATCAAGCTTCGGTTTTGACCTGCGATGGAACTTCAGCTTTGAATCAGCAAATTGAGTCCCCGGCTTTACGTGTTGCAAAAAAATCAGTCGGAACGGGCTTTGTAATAAGGGCACGGCTTTAGCCGGGCCACTAAAGCCCTCTAAATGATTGCGGGCTTTAGCCCCTGAGGGAAGCTTACTGAATGCGCTTTCGACTTTCATCACACGCCGCGTGCATCAGACCCACTGCGTTCCAATGCTGGTGTCGGCGGCCTGAAATGCATCCTCCACAACTTTTACAATTGCAGGCAATTTCGCCTTTCTGGAGGACAATACATTTAGGTCAACAAGCATCCACAATGATTCCAACGTCAATCGCAGCGCCTCCAATACGCGGCAAAAGCCGCCCAAAACAGTCGTTTTTGTGTCAAATAAGGGCCGATAAGGGGCACTTAAGGACACTTAAGAGCACTTCAAATCTCGTCAACCTTATATTCTTCAAACACTTAACCGGAAAAAATACACCACTCCCCTCCCCCCCTCCTCACAGCGGCTGTGCAAATGTGCCAAAGCGAGAGCTTCGAAGTGGCTCGCTTTGTGTTTCTTTTCAAGCCGTCGTTGGGAAATCCGTACGAGCCGCCAATTCTCTTACGCATGTTCTCCGGTTGACCGAGGAGCAAGCCCAGTGAGTTTTTCCGCGCCCCGTCGTCTACCCTGGCTTCTGCTCATCTCCGCGCTAGTCTTCGCCGCGGACCGGCTCACCAAGATCTGGGTCGTCGCTCACGTTCCCATCGGCGATGCCATCCCGGTCATTGACCACGTGCTGCGCATCTCGCATTGGACCAATGAAGGGGCGGCCTTTTCGCTCTTCACCGGCTGGTCCTCGGCGCGTACGGTCAATCACGTGCTCACCGGCGTCAATTTTCTGGTGGCAAGCGCCGTACTCACGGTGCTGGTCCTGCTTGGCAACCGCATCAACCTCATCACCATCGCACTGGCGCTCATCCTGGGCGGAGCATGCGGCAATGTGCACGACCGCCTCGCCTACGGCGCGGTTATCGACTTCATCGAGGTACACATCTTCAGTTATCACTGGCCCGACTTCAACGTGGCCGATAGCTCCATCGTCACCGGCGCCTGCCTGCTATTCCTCGATTCGCTGTGGACGCGTAAGAAAACTGACGCCTGAGCGGAGCGCGTCTTGCCCCTCGGGCGCCTTCCTTCTATACTTGCCCGCGCATATTCGAGACAGCCTGCAACGTCTCCTATCTCCGTCTACCGCTGCTGGTCGCGCTGTTTTTTCGAGTGCGCATCGGCATTGGGAGCTGGGCAAAAGTCTCTTGAGGAGAGGAACCGAAGATGAAGTCAGGTACCGTGTTTTTTTGCTTGATGCTGGCCGCCGCCACCGCAATAGCCGCGCCGCAGGTCGATACGTCGGACCCAGTGGCCGGGTCCCAAAAAGTCGCGGTTGCGGATACCGATGCGGGCAAGGTTCAGGGATTCATTCATCAGGGAATCTACACCTATCGTGGAGTTCCCTATGCCAAAGCTGCACGATTTATGCCGCCGGAGAAACCGGACCATTGGGATGGCATGCGCACCGCGCTGACCTATGGCTACATTTGCCCTGAAGTGCAGATGCCGCAACTCAACGACGTGGCGGAGTTTTTGATTCCGCACCGCATCTGGGTCACCAGCGACAATTGCCAGAATCTGAACATATGGACTCCCGGAATCAACGACGGAAAGAAGCGTCCCGTCATGGTCTGGTTCCATGGCGGCGGATACACGAACGGCTCTTCGATTGAGCAATTGGTGTACGACGGCGAAAACCTTTCAAGAAAAGGCGACGTGGTTGTTGTGACCGTCAACCACCGGCTCAACATCATGGGATTCCTCGATCTCTCGGCGTACGGCCCCCAGTACAAGTATTCAGGCAACGTGGGCATCATGGACCTGGTTGCCTCGTTGCAGTGGCTGAAGGCAAACATCGCCAACTTCGGCGGCGATCCTGACAATGTGACCATCTTTGGCCAGTCGGGCGGCGGCGGCAAGGTGAACACTTTGATGAGCGCGCCGGCGGCCAGGGGCCTGTTCCAGAAAGCGATTGTGGAGAGCGGGGCTATCAGGGGAACGGGTATGACGCTGATGGATCAGAAGACCAGCCGCCATATCGCCGAGCTCACGCTTCAGAATCTCCATCTCGACGCTTCGCAAATTGATGAGTTGCAAAAGCTGCCGTATGAGCAAATCAACGAGGCCGGCCAGAAGGCGCTGCAAACGGCCGCCCAGGAATCGGGGCACAAGGGGCTTTTCGGACCCGGTTACTCCTGGTCGCCCATCGTAGACGGAGACTACATTCCCACTGATCCATTCAGTGGCGGCGCGCCCGCACAATCGAAAGACATACCGTTGATGATCGGCACTACGCTGAACGAGTTTCCCGCCACCCGCATGAATCCCAAGCTGCACGGCGCAGATGACTGGACCTATGACCAGTTGAAGAGTTACTTCCACGATCAATACGGCGATAAAGCCGACGACGTGATCGCGGCATACAAGAAGGCCTATCCTGGCATGAAATATTCCGACTGGCTGCACGTCGACATCATGATGCGCCCCGGCGCAATCATCGAGGCGGAGCTCAAGGCCGACCAGCAAGGAGCGCCGGTATACAACTATCTATTTGCGTGGCAGTCGCCGGTGCTCGACGGCATGAGTCGCGCGTCGCACTGCGCTGAGATTCCATTCGTGTTTAACAACATCCTGATTGGCGAACAAAGTACCGGCGGCGGAAAAGATGCCTACGCCCTGGCCGACAAGGTTAGCCAGGCGTGGATCAACTTTGCGCGCAGGGGAAACCCGAACAACCCGGGCCTGCCAACTTGGCCCGCCCTTACCCGCGACAGCAGCGCGACCATGATCTTTGACAATAAGAGCGAAATTCGCATCAACCACGATAAGGAATTGATGAAGCTGCTGCATCCCGACATGAGTTTCTAGGCGGTGCGCGCAAAAAAGCTGACGCGTGAGTCCCGACTTGCCCGCACTGCTGCGGGCTCCATCGGTCCCACGCGTCATCTTCAACTAGCTCCTTGGATTGACCTGTTGCTTACCGCTTCTCGCGCTTAGCACGAGCACTCTGCCGCTGCGTCAACCGTTGTGTCTGCTGCTGATGTTGCTGCTCCAGCTTCTGCGTCTGCTGCTGGTGTTTCTGCTCCAGCTTCTGCTGTTGTTGAGCGTTGTACTTTTGCTGCTGCGCCTGCTGGTGTTCCTGCTCCTGGCGCTGCTGCAACTGCTGGTGTTCCTGGTTCTGCTTGTCTACCAGCTTCTGCTGCTGTTGCTGGTATTTCTTGTCCAGATCCTGATTGCCCGTGCTGGGAACCTGCTGCACCGTGTGCGGCTGCAGATCGCTGGCATGCCCCGGATTCGGATTTGCAGGACGCGCCCCTTCGCCACCCGGCTGAGCCTCGTGAGCTGCCGGCGGAGCATGATACTCGCCGCCCGCCTCTTTCGTCCTCACAACGCCGCCACCTGAGAATTGGCCGGCCCGCGATGTTGCTGCAATTTCCGGCTTACCCTGATTCACCGTCGCACGCATCTGGGGATTGGAGTGTGCAGCCTCCACCTGCCGATTCTGATCGGCGACCGGAGGAGTGTGGTGCTGATTTGCATACGACTGTTCCTGCGGTGTGGGGTGCCTGTCTATGCCGCCCTGGCCGCCGTTGTAGCTAATGTGGTTGTTGATAATCGTTGTGTTGCGGATAACCGTGTCGTCGCGGTAGACGTTATGAAACCCTCTCCCGACGTTCCACACGGCGGTGTTGTAGAAGAAGTGACCGCCCTGCCAGCGGCCGCCCCAGAAACCGTCTCCGAAGTAACCGAATCCGTAGTTGATGCCGCCGTAGAACCCAATCTGGGGGCCCCAGTAGCCCTCATGCCAAAAGTAGCCGCCATCTCCCCAACCCCACCAGCCGGGCGTCCACAAGAAGCCGGGCTCGGGAGCCATGACCCAGGTACCGGGAACCCAGTAATAACCGTCGTCGGCATCCCAGGCCCAGTAACCCGGGGTCCACATGTAATCGGCGCCGGGGCACTCAGGCAGATCGTAAACAGGCAGCGCCGGCGGGCCGAAATTCACGTGAATGCCGACGAACCACTGCGCGGATGCAGGTTTCCCCGATAACAGAATCACCGGCACCAGCAGCGCGAGAAGCAGAAAGCGTAACGTCTTTTTCATGGTGTTCTTACTCCTTGCTTGATTACGTGCGAGTTGGAATTCAAATCCAAGCCGTTAAAAAATACAAAAAAGGCGAGTGATCCTCCGCATGGTCTATTTAATTAAGGGCGGGAAATCGCCTGCCGCCACAAACTTACAAGACAAAATATGAACAAGCGTGTTCGATGCACGCTCTATCCGACGGGTTGTCGATCTGGCTTTTCCTGCCCCGCCGCCCGGCTCGCATTCTATCGCAGTAAACCCGGTCCATGGCACAAGAGTTGCGCAGCCGTTTTGGATGGTAACTGCTTCAGACTGTGGATCATCCCGACGAAATCCGATTCGGGCGCCCGACTCGAAGAGAAAAGGCCGTCGAATTGCGCGATTACCCCGGCTCGGGTCGTATTCCAACCCCGGTATACTGGGATGTCCCGGCCGCACAGCCGCTTTTCGAATTCCTGAAGATACGTGTCTACAGGCGAGCCGGAGCAAGAGGAAGCCATGATGAAGGTTTATGCAGTACTCGCCCTGTCCCTGCTTGTACCGGCCATCGCAATCAGCCAGTCCGCTTCCGGCTCCGCGCCCTTGGCCTCAAACGACGATGCCCTGGCCGCTATTGTGCCACTCGATCAGCAACCCAGCAAAGAAGATCTGAACAAGCTCTTCAAGGTGATGCACCTGCGCGAGCAGATGGAGAAACAACTGCAAATGATGCCGCAGATCATTCAACAGCAATTGCAGCAGCAGTGGAAGCAGATGAGCGCAAAGAGCGGAACCAAACTCACGCCGGATCAGGAAGCAGGGCTCGAAAAGCTGATGCAGAAGTACATGGACAAGGCGATGAATGTGTACAACGTCGACCAGATGATTGCCGACATTATCCCGGTTTATCAGCGACACTTCACCAAAGATGACGTAAACGCGCAGATCGCGTTTTACAGCACGCCTGCGGGCCAGCGCATGATTGAGTTGCAACCAGTCATCATGAAGGAATACATGCCGGTAGTGATGAAGCATGTGCAGGATAGCAGCGCAGAACTTACCGATGGTTTAATCAACGACATGTCAGCCTATTTGAAAACGATCGCGCCCGCCAGCGGGACCGATTCGAAATAGGGGCCTCGGGGGGCGCAGGAGGCATTCGCCGCCCGGGCTCGATATGTGACAATCGAATGAATGGGCGAGCTTTCCCCGCCCGGCAGGCGCTTGCTCGTCCGGTGAAGCTATGGTGAGATTTCCCTTCCCGGCGAACCGCTCCCGCCTCGCCGAAATCCATTAAGGATCCTCATGGTCAATCGTCGCTTCTCTTCCCTTTTGCGTGCTGCCTTCGCATGCTCCGTAGTTCTTACCGCCTGTTGCCTGACTTGTTGCCTGACCGCTCCCGCAGCCGATGCACAGCGGTTGCCGGCGACGGTTGTGCCCACGCATTACAAGCTGTCGCTCTCGCCCGACTTGAAGGCAGCTACCTTTTCAGGCGTCGAGCAGATCGATGTGAACATAACCAAACCGGCCAGCTCCATTACGCTCAACTCCGCGGAAATCGCTTTCCGGTCGGTCACCATCGATGCCGGCGGCGCACTACAGACCGCGAGCGTCTCCCTCGATGAAGACAAGCAGCAGGCGACTTTTACTTTTCCGCAGACTCTTGCTACCGGTCCCGCGAGTCTCCGCATTCACTACACCGGCATTCTCAACAACGAATTGCGCGGCTTCTATCTCTCCAAGACCGCTCGCCGCAACTACGCGGTCACCCAGTTCGAGTCCACCGATGCGCGCCGCGCGTTTCCCTGCTTCGACGAGCCCGCCTTCAAGGCCACTTTCGATGTCTCGCTGGTGGTCGACGCGGGCGATACAGCCATCTCAAACACTGCCATCGCCGCCGATACTCCAGGTCCCGGCGAGGGCAAGCACACGCTCACCTTCGGCACCACTCCAAAAATGAGCACTTATCTGGTCGCGTTCCTGGTCGGCGACTTCCAGTGCACCAGCGGCAGTCAGGATGGCGTGGCGATCCGCGTCTGCTCCACGCCCGACAAGGTTGCGCTCACTCGTTATGGCGTGGATATTGCCAAATACGTGCTGCACTACTACAACACCTACTTCGGAATTTCCTACCCGCTCAAGAAGCTTGACCTCATCGGTCTGCCCGACTTCGAGGCCGGGGCCATGGAAAACTTCGGCGCCATCACTTATCGCGAGACCGATCTGCTCATCGACCCCAAAACCGCATCGGTGAATGCAAAAGAGAACGTCGGGCTGGTTATCGCTCACGAAATGGCCCACCAGTGGTTCGGCGACCTGGTGACCATGCAGTGGTGGGATAACATCTGGCTCAACGAGGGCTTCGCCACCTGGATGGAGAACAAGCCAGTCGCCGCGATGCATCCCGAGTGGCATATTCCGCAGGTCGTGGCCGTGCAGGAGCAGGAAACGCTCAACCTGGATGCGCAGCCTACCACGCGCGCCATTCGCGCCAAGGCGGAGACACCCGACGAAATCAACGAGATGTTCGACGGCATCGCCTACGGCAAGGCCAGCGATGTGCTGCTGACGGTCGAAAACTACCTAGGCCCTGAGACTTTTCGCAAAGGAGTGCACGCGTATCTCTCGGCGCATCTCTACGCGAACGCCACGGCTGAAGACTTTTGGAGCGCGCAGACTCGTGTGAGCGGCAAACCGGTGGACAAGATCATGGATGCGCTGATCACGCAGCAGGGCGAGCCGATTCTCAAATTCGGCACGCCGGCCAACGGCAAGGTCAGCGTTGAGCAGAGCCGCTTCTTCCTCAACTCCACTGAAAAAGCGAACCCCGCACAACAGTGGACGTTGCCTGTCTGCTTCAAGACCGGCGAAGGCACACAGCATTGCCAGATACTTTCGCCAGGCGCCGGTTCTGAAGGCAACCGGAGCAGCCTCTCAACTCCGGCCTCAACTTCCGCATCGAGCCTCTTCTTCGCGAATGCCCGCGGGGCCGGTTATTATCGCAGCGCCTACGCACCAAAGCAGTCCGCGGCAATTATTGCGAACATCGAAACCGTACTGACGCCCCCCGAGCGGATCAGCTTTACCGGCGACGAGTGGGCACAGGTACACTCCAATGCCGCCTCGGTTGGCGACTACCTCAATCTGGTTGCCCACCTTAGCAAAGACGATAACAACGATGTAGTTGCCAATGCTCTCGACGGCTTTGTGACCACTTACGAGCAGGCCGCTGCAACGCCTGAGGAGCGCGCCGGACTCGCTCGCTGGATCGACCGCACATTCACTCCGGTCTATCTCAAGCTGGGGCCGCCTTCCGCTTCAGACGACGACAACAAGCGCGAGCTGCGAGCCGTGCTGCTTCAACTCATCGGCACCTATGGCGCATCGCCCATTGTGCTCGAGCAGGCGCGCAAAATCGCAGATCAATACTTCACTGACCACGCCTCGGTGGACCCGACTCTGGCCGAGGCCGCCCTCGCTGTGGCGGCGCGTAACGGCGACTCCGCGCTGTTTGACAAGCTGCAACTGGCCTATGAAAACGGGACCGATCCTGAAGTCCAGGACGGCGCGCTGAGGCTTCTCGCCCAATTCCACGACCCGCAACTGGTGAAGCGGGCTCTCGACTTCGCGGTCTCATCCCAGGTGCGCAACCAGGACGCGGCAATCCAATTGATGACTCCGCTGCGCGACGTCGATACCCGCGACCAGGCATGGGATTACGTGAAAGCCAATTGGGATAAGGTGCGTGCCCAACTCACCGAGAGCATGGGCGCATACCTGGTGAGCGCCACGGGATCGTTCTGCTCGGCCGCCGCACGCGACGACGTAAGCAGCTTTTTTGCCACGCACAAGGTTGCCGCTGCCGACGTGGAACTTAGGCACGCAATTGAGCACATCAATGGCTGCATCACTTTCCGCTCAGAGCAGGAGCAGAACCTGAAACAGTGGCTGAGCCGGCAGCCGCAGTAGGGCATATCGACAAATGCGCCCTAGGACTTGCGCGAGTCCGTGATGTGCCAGAGGACGCCGGTGGGATCGCTGAGATAGAGCACACGAATCCCCCATGGCTGCATTTGCGGCGGCTTGCACATGATGCCCGGGTATTTCTGTGAGAGCCCGATACGCTGGATGTGTTCCCACCAGGCATCGGCATCTTCGACCCCGAGGCTCATCATGAAGTTGCCCGCGTGCTCGGCGACGTAAAACGTCTGCAGCAGAAAGCGGAATGACCCGATCTGCATTTCCGCAATTTGCTCATTGCTCCAGTTAATGGTGAACCCGAGATCCAGATAGAACTGCCGGGCGAGTTCGGAATCGCGGGCGGGAACAAATGGCATGAGGTTGGTTACGGGACTGGGCAGCATCAGGCTCACCTCACGCGATATTTCTTCGAGCAGCAACGGAATACGTAATCCAGCATAGCTATGAAGCTTTATTCGGCAGGCACAAATTTGCTGTGGCGCCGGGTGTAGAAGCAGTATCTTGCTTCGCTTCTTGCAATTCTCAACGGTTCGCCTTTCACTTGCCTGCAAGTGTCACAACGAACTGGCCGCGGCCCTCGAACTCGAACCATGAGATGTTGCCGTCGGTTTCGGTTCTGAGCGCCACGGGTTTGCCATCAGCCGTGGTGACATTGACCGGCATGGTCAATCCCTTGAAGGTAAGCGTGTTCTGTCCGTAGGCCCGAATGTGATATCGCGCGCCCTCGACTGACTCGAGGCGGACGCTGCTGGCGATGAGTCGGGCGTTAGGTATTGAGTCAGTTTGTAGAGCAGTTGATTTGACGTCTGGCGCCATCTCGACTTCAATCTTGTTCACGCCCTTGACAATGCGATTCTCGGGAATCTGCAAGGTGCCTTCGAGCGGCTGCCCGTTGACCACCACGCGGGAGATGGTTCCCTCGCCGCGGTAGGTGATGTCGAGCAGGCCTCCGCCATATTCATAATGATCGATGCTTTCGAGATAGCGTGTGCCGCGAACGGCGACACCGAAGGGCATGCGGCGCAGTCCGAGGTTAGTAACCGCCGACAGCCATGGCGCGATCGAGAAGACGATGGGACGCACATCGTGATACATGTCGCCGTCGGTCATGTCCACGATCTCGGGGATGGCGCCGGGCATGGGCAGGTACTTGCCCGGGCGCGCGCTTTGCGGCACCAGGTAGTCGAGCGCAGCTATCACGTCGTCTTCGTTGTGGAGTTCGGTGTCGAGTGCGGTAAGCACAGCCGCGTAAGCAGCGATGAACATGCCGCCCGGTCTGCTTTTCAAGTCTTCAACGAGCGACTGCTGATACCGGCGGAAGTTCTTCGGCTGGAAGGGCTGAAACATGGGCAGCGACAGGCTCCACTGGTAGTCGGGCGCGTCCATCCCGAAGGGCTTGGCCTCAATCACGTCGCCTTTGTCGGTGAGTAGTTCGCCGTAGTCGGGCAGCGGATTTGCAATCTTGTAGAACGGCTCCATCTGCAACTCGAGCGCTTTGGCTTTCTTCAGGTAGAGGTCGGCCTTCTCGCCGCTCTCCATCGCCGACATCATGTAGTAGCAGGCGAGGTTGATGCTGTTGATATAAACGTCGTAGCTCTTGCGGATGAGGCGACCTTCGTAGAGCGAGTTCTGCGGATCCTCGGCCGCGCCGGTAGCCGCGTCGTAGGTGTCATCGTAACTGCCGCTCATGGGAGATTCGCCGTGGTAGTAGCGGAAGAAGAGTCCTCGGCGCTGGTCAAAGCTGTAACGTTCGAGCCAGTCCATCGCGTCTTCCATTGACTTGATGTACGCGCCCTTGGTGAACGTGTCGTCGCCGGTGGCGCTCCAGTAGAGGAAGGCCGGCCAGACGGCGTAGAAGAGTCCGTCTTCTTCGCGCTTGGTGATGGGACCGGCCATGAGCTGTCCGAAGAAGCGTCCGGTGGGCTCATCGGCGCTGGTGTTGGGGTTGAGCAAGGCGAACTGCGCTTGCCACTGCGCGGGGCGCAGCCATCCGGACTGCGCGAGATGCGCGGTGTTCTTGCCGCCGTCGCGGAACCAGAGCAGGTAATAGATAAACTGGGAGGTGGAGCGCATGAAGCCGTGCTCATCCTGCATTGAGAGTGCGATGCGCCTGTTGAAGTCGAGCAGCTTCTGCATCTCGGGACGGCCCTTGAGCCGGAAGCGTCCGGTGTCGAGTGCCGCGGCGATCTTGCGCTCGTTGGCGGCCAGGGTGGCGTCGATGCCCTGGGCGAGAACGCGCGAGGCTACGTCGCGGATCTGCTCCTTCTGCAATTCGGCGGCGATGGCGATGGGTTGTCCGGCCTTGAGATGCGCCCGAGCGTAGGTGGGCCGGCCTTCATCGAGCGCGTGCTGATGCTGCAGAACACCGTCGCCGGCGCCCAGCAGCACGACGTGGTCGAAGACATATCCTCGATCGGGATGACTAACCTGGAAAACCTTGGGCGACCTCTCGATCACGTGGTCTTCCTTGGCGCTCTTGAAGTCGACAACGCCATCCTTCTCAAGCCAGAGCAGCACGATCGGCTGGTCGTAGACCTGCGCGATGTGCAGCGACTGTCCCTTGTAGTGCAGCACTGAGTGGAAGGGATCGTAGTCGCATCCGATGAAATCGGCGGCAGCCAGATCGGGAAAGACGATGCGTTCGAAGACATCGGAATGGTCGTCGCGGTTGGAGAAGTTGCGGTCGCGGTAGCTCATGGACTTACCGGCCTGGGGCGAGATCCAGAGCTGCAACCTTCCGCGATCGATGACGTATTCGATGCGGATTCCCAAGCGGTTCTGCATGAGGACGAACTTCTCGGGATACTTCACCCCGAACTGCGAGGCGTTGAAGATCGGCGTGGTGTCATCCACCAGGTCGCTGGGAGGCACCTGCGCCGGAGCGGTGAGCAAGAAGAAAAGGCAACAGAAGATGGCGGGAATGAAGCGACTCATCACGACTCCAAAAGTGACTTCCGAATATCCGTCATCTACAGCGGTTCCAGAATCGCCGTACCCCGCAACCAATACTGCTGAGTGGCATTCCTCTTTCCGGGCCTCCGCGGACAAGACTCCGTCCGTGGGGTAGAAAGAATGCCACCTATCATCGCTCTCAAAAGAGCACGTGAATTCTGGAACCGCCCTGGATGCACGTTGATATTCTGTCCGATTCTACACAGATGAAGCCTGGGGCGAGGAGAATACGCTCAATTGAAGCGGGCGTATGCAGTGAGAAGAGACCGAACGCAAGCATCGGGTTACGAAACCATTTGCTCGATTGTGGCCGCATGGTCGCCATTCCAGACTTTGTGGTTCTGGCAGATTATTCCGGATTGTTGGTTTTACGTCCAGGTGGATTGGATTTGTAAACACTGGCCGGTCGGGTCGAGGACTAGCGCGGTTGCCGACCCGCGGAGGATGAGAATCTGCCGGGTGATTTTAGGGAATTGTGAGCAATATTGCACAGTTTAGGAGATCGCTTTTCTGCTATAAAGTTCGGGTCGTGTCGCCGAACACAGAGAAGCCCTTGATAACACCGGCCTTACCTCACAATCCACCTGAAACTCGGGAGCGCTGCAATGCCTGGCACCAAGATAAGAGTTGTTCGCACTTCACTTGCCAAGGCCCCGACTGGAATCCAGGGCCTGGATGAAGTCACGGGCGGAGGCCTGCCGAAAGGTCGCGTCACGCTGGTCTGTGGCAAGGCGGGATGCGGCAAGAGCTTACTTGCGATGGAATTTCTGGTGCATGGCGCGGTTCAATACGGCGAACCTGGTGTGTGCATAGACTTCGAAGAAACCGAGGAGAAACTGTCGGCCAATGTCGCCTCGCTCGGTTTTAATCTGCCTGCCCTTACCAAGAAGAAAAAGCTATTTGTGGATTACGTTTCCATTGAACGAAACCAGATTGCCGAGACTGGAGAATATAACCTGGATGGTCTGTTCATCCGTCTGGCCCACGCAGTCGACACAATCGGTGCAAAGCGCGTTGTCCTGGACAGCGTCGAAGCACTTTTTTCCGGGATAGCAGACACAACGATACTTCGATCTGAACTCCGCCGGCTGTTCCGTTGGCTGGAAGACAAAAAGCTTACAGCAATCGTTACCGGAGAGGCTGGAGCCAATACGTTAACCCGTCACGGGCTTGAGGAATACATCGCTGACTGCGTGATCTCTCTCGACCACCGGGTAACGGAACAGATTTCCACGCGGCGCTTGCGCGTCGTGAAGTATCGGGGCACATCCCACGGCACCGATGAGTACCCATTCCTAATCGATGAAGACGGCATATCGGTGGTTCCCATTACCTCACTCGTGCTGAGTCACAAAGCTCTCAAGGGCCGTGTTTCAACGGGAATGTCCGCTATGGACGAGATGATGGAAGGCGAAGGGTTTTTCCGCGGAAGCAGTGTGCTGGTGACCGGCACCGCGGGAACCGGCAAGTCCAGCCTGGCGGCTAACTTCACCAGCGCGGCCTGCGCCCGCGGCGAAGTTTGCCTTTATTTCACTTTTGAGGAGTCTCCCAGCCAGATCCTCCGCAACATGCGGTCGGTCGGCCTTAACCTGGGGCCGTGGGTGAAAAAGGGCTTGTTGCACTTCAACGCGATGCGGCCAACCAGCACTGGGCTTGAAGGACACCTGGCCGTTATTCACAGATTGATAGCCAAGCTTCGGCCACAAGTGGTAGTCATCGACCCAATCACAAATCTGGTTGCAGAATCGGGAACATACGACGTTAAATCGATGCTCGTGCGTCTGGTGGATTTTCTAAAGGTGGAACAGATTACATCGATGTTTACGAATCTGACATTCGCAGGAGATCCCCAGGAGAGAACTGCCGCGGCTGTCTCCTCTCTCATGGACACCTGGATTGTATTGCGAGACAGCAAACCCAACGGAAGACCGAGGCGCGAGCTCTACGTTCTTAAATCTCGCGGAATGGAGCATTCGCGCGAAGTTCGGGAGTTGATCGTGAGCAAGAAAGGCCTGGAATTGGGTATGGTCCTGAAGGATCATACTGTATCCACAAACGTCGCGGGCCATTGAGCGTCCGCTGCAGCAGAGAAGTAAGTTTGGTCCATTTGGACCAGAAACTGAGCACTTACAGATGAATAGTACCCCCAAGAAGCGCCCCCCCCCCCCCAAGACCATCCAGAGTGACTTCTACCGGTTGCGACTTTACATCGCGGGCCAAACCCCTAATTCGGTTATAGCGATCGCGAACCTCAAGAAGATTTGTGAAGAACAGTTAAAGGGCAAATATCTCATCGAAGTCGTCGACCTTCTTGAGAAGCCGCAACTTGCCAAGGGCGATCAGATCATCGCAATTCCAACCTTGGTGAGAAGGCTGCCTCCGCCGGTCAAGAAGATCATTGGGAATCTATCAAAGACCGAGTCTGTCATTGTGGGGCTGGATCTTCAGCCGGCACGCTGAAGCAAGAGTGCAAATAGCAAATGGTCAATCAGCGAGCGAAATCCGATCGCCAAATCCTCGCCGGACAGACGTCCGGCAAAGTTGGCACCCGGCAAGGATCCCGGAGAGGGGCTGGACCTTCTCCAGCTGACCTTCCGTCATCCACAGCTTCGAGACAGCACACTAAGCTTCGCACCCAGCTGAAAAGTGCGGAGGATACTCTTCGCGCCATCCGCTCCGGAGAAGTGGATGCATTGATGATTTCCGGTCCTGGCGGAGAGCAGGTGGTCTCTCTGAAGGGCGGCGAACCGAATTATCGCTTGTTGGTAGAGGCCATGAGCGAGGGCGCGGCGACTCTCTCCCGAAAGGGAGTGGTGCTCTACTGCAATCGCCGGTTTGCAGAACTGATAAACAGGCCACCAGGGAAGGTTGTTGGACTTGCTCTGCAATCACTGGTTGCGGAGAGGGAAAAGGGCAGATTTGAAGCTCTGCTTTCCGACGCCTGGAAGTCAGTTGCGAAGGGCGAGTTCTGTCTGCGTCGCACAGATGGAAACCTGCTTCCGGTGTATATATCTCTTAACCGGCTTCGCGGATTCAAGGGCGAAGTCCTGGGCATGGTGATAACGGATCTGAGGGAGCAACGGAGCAAGCAGGCCGCGGAAATCAAGCAGGCCGAAGCCATGCGCCGGCTCATTCTGGAACGCACGCTTTTAGCTCAAGAGGAGGAACGACGCCGGATTGCGCGCGAATTGCATGATGAAGCCGGGCAGTTGCTGACCGCTCTTTTGGTCGGCCTGCGTACTTTGGAACACGCCCGGAAACTGGCCGATGTCAAGGAACAGGGATATCGGCTTCGAGAAATCGCTGCCAAGGCCATCGACGAGGTCGGTCGACTGGCCCGCGGGCTTCACCCAACAGTGCTGGAGGACCATGGCCTGGGTGTTGCACTTAGCAGATACGCTGCCGAGTACGCAACAAACCACAACTTAGCTGTGGATCTCACTCTGGGCGAAGTTGAATCCAGCGACCTGTCGTCAACAGCTCAAATCACTTTGTATCGAATTATTCAGGAAGCCCTGACCAATGTGGCCAGGCATTCGGGAGCCAAGACGGTCAAAATTCTATTCAAGAAATTGACCAGGACGGTTGAGGTAGAAGTTGTCGACGACGGATGTGGCTTCGATGCTGAGGCCGTGGCTGTCTCCTCGCACCGCCTGGGAATTCAGAGTATGCGAGAGAGAGCGGCAATTATAGGCGGAACGATTAGTTTCATCTCTCAGCGCAAGGGAACCGCGATTCTGGTGCAAGTTCCACTTGCTAACCGGACTTCCAGTCCTTAGTGGGGTCGAGGAGCACTTTATATGCGGGCGGGCGCACAAAAAATCAGAGTCATGATTGCGGACGACCACGCAATTCTCCGCGCCGGGCTAAGAATGCTGGTGAATGCCCAGGCCGATATGGAAGTTGCATCGGAAGCTCCCGATGGAGAGAAGGCCGTCGAAGCAGCGCGGGAAACGAGACCGGACGTAGCCTTGCTGGACCTGACGATGCCTGGGGTTGGGGGCATGAAGGCTCTCCAGGAATTGGCGCGAGACTGCCCCAAGACCCGGGTACTCGTTCTCACCATGCACGATGACCCTGCGTATTTAAGATCGGCTCTTGCTGCTGGGGCGGCCGGCTACCTTCTGAAGAGGGCTATTGATGCGGAACTGATTGCCGCCATACGAGCGGTGCATCGCGGAGGGATCTTCGTGGATCCCCGATTGGCCAAGATCCTCGTCCAGAGCGTGCAGACGAAGAGTAATGCAAAAGCTGGTTCCACACGACCGGTAAACATCCTCAGCCAACGCGAGCTGCAGGTGCTCGGGCTCGTGGCACGGGGATATACCAGTGCACAAATATCCAAGCAGATATTTGTGGGCGTGAAAACTATCGAGACGTACCGCTCACGCTTTGCTGAGAAACTCGGGCTGCGCTCGCGTAGCGATGTGGTTCGTTTTGCCGTGCAGATGGGGCTATTGACCCCAGAGACTCTGGAGAAGGAGCCAGGCGGCTCAACTCGGTAGGATCTCTGTTCCACGCTGCCTTTCTACCCGATATATCGAGTAGTCACGCCTCTTGTCCGGAATTACCCTGACAAAGCTCCTCATTATTAGTAACATTCCCGATACCCAGACTCCTCCATGGGAACGAAACTACGTATACGTCCTGCAGAAGTGTATCTACACCGTGTGTTGCCGGCCGCAGTTGCGAAGGATGCTCTTTTCTTGCTTGTGAAGCGCCTTCATCGTAGTTCTCAATCGACCAGCCTCAGTCCACATCACACACCAGAAGCGCTTCGAAGGAGTTTCGATGTTAATGACCAATCTGAGCAACTCGACGTTCGACACAACCGCTTTTCTCGCGCACGCGGGCATTGGTCGAACAATCGTCACATTGAAAGGGAGGGAGAATTTCTTCGTCCAGGGAGATGCGGCGGACTCAGTCTTTTATCTTCAGCGCGGCCGGGCAAAGCTCACCGTCGTTTCGCAGAGCGGCAAAGAGGCTACGATCGGTTTCCTATCTGTTGGAGAATTCCTTGGAGAGGAGTCCCTCGCGACAGTGGCGGGGCCGCGCTTGTCCACGGCCACCGCCATCCTCAACTGTACAGCAGTCAAGATCACGAGGCGGGAGATGCTCCGCATCATGCATCAGGAACATGAGTTCTCCGATCTGTTCCTGAAGTTCATGCTGGAACGCTCCTTGCGCAGACAGGCCGATCTAGTCGACCTGCTTTTCAACTCCAGCGAAAAGCGCCTGGCCCGGATTCTGCTGTTGATGGCGGAATTCGGTGATCCGGATGAACCGGAAGCCTTCATTCCTCCCATTACTCAGGAAACCTTGGCGGAAATGGTCGGCACCACCCGGTCCCGTGTGAGCTTCTTTATGAATCGCTTTCGCAGGCTCGGCTATGTCAGCTACAAAGGCCACATCGAGGTGCATAAGTCGCTCCTGAACGCTTTCCTGCTCGATCAATTGCCTCATCATAACTCCCAGAATCCTGCCATCCTCCCGACGCCGTATTCTGAGGTGGCTCGAAGCTTTGGGCTTACACCAGGATTTCCTCTGGAACTGCGCCGGCCAAGTGGAATGGATAGCGCGTTACGAGCGGAATAGGGAATTATCGGTTCAACATGACTGGCCTGTATCTTCTCTTGACTCGGGCTGCTGGAGAATCCTCAGGTATCTTCCAGCGTCAATAAACCCGCGAGGAGAAGGCCAAAGGATCCTATTCTGCCAACGCGTCGAAATAGATTCGCAAGTAGCCTCATTTTGTAATCCTCCAGGGCATCCACTCGATCCGAAAAGTCACTTTGCATGCTGTGTCAGCATGGAATCGACCACCTGCGCGAAGGCTTCGTAGGACCGCTCTAACTGGATCGCATCGATGACACGAGGACCACGGTGACGATGGCGCCTGAGTGCTCCCAACAAGTCGAGCATGTACAAATGAACTTGAGGCAACTTAAGAACCAGTGCAGGCTCCTGTCACTAGCGACAAGGTCCTGCACGCGTTGGATCAAAGTAAGGGACCGCGCAATGCGCGATCATCCACTGCGGCTAACCCACTTGTCAGCAAGAGACACATCGCAATCTCTTTATCAATTGTCCTAAAAAAGCAGAAGGCTTCACTGGCACTTAGGAGACAAGATGACTGGAAGCAAGCATAACCATGAAGGCAACAGCGGTGATAGCGGCGGGGGGCAACGACTATCCGGTCGAACAGGCCCGGGGCACTTCAATTGCGGTTCGAGGGCCCGATGAGACCAAGCCGGTTATCGAAACAATCATCGCGTGCCTGGGTGGCGAATAGCAGGTGCGAGCGCTTAATGCTGAATCGCGGTCTCTGACCTTGAAGGCTTCTCGCTGACCTGGGCGGGCGTGGGCAATTGCGAACGGTCCCAACCACCGCCCAGAGATTTAATCAGTTGAACCGACGCCGTCATTTCCTGCACCTGAAGATTCGCGAGAGATTGCTGATTTCCGAGCAGGGTGGTTTGCGCGATGACCACGTCGAGGTAGGGATCGATTCCTGACCGATAGCGTCCCAGCTCAAGCCGCAGAAACTTCTGAGATGAGTCGACTGCCTCCTGCTGGCGACTGATCTGTTCTGACAGAATGCGAACTTCAGCGAGCGAGTCTTCCACCTGCTGGAACGCGGTCAACACGGATTGCCGATACGTTGCAACATTCGCATTGTAAGTTGCGATGTACTGATTTACTGTCGCGCGGCGGAGGCCACCGTCATAAACAGTTTCAGAGATTGAAGGACCTACAGACCAGAAGCGGCTGGGCCAATCCAGGATGTGCCTGATGGCCGAGCTCTCCACGCCGCCGCTGGCCGAGAGCGTCAGCGTTGGAAAATAGGCTGCATCGGCGACCCTGATCTGCGCATTTGCGGCGGCCATGTTTCGCTCCGCGGCAGCGATATCCGGACGCCGTTCAAGCAACTGGGACGGTAGGCCAATGGGTATTGGCGGAGGGGCGCTGGTTCTGGGTACAACCGGAACGGAAAACGTCGAAGCCGACTTGCCGATGAGCGTAGCGATGGCATGTTCGTACTGAGCTCGCGCAATCTTGTTATTGATTGCCGCCGATTGCGCGGTCTCAAGCGTGGTTTGCGCTTCAACCAGCGATATTTGATCGTCCAGGCCGTTGTCATAACGAGCCTGCTCAGAGTCAAGGCCTTTCTTGTAGGCGTCAACAGCGTCATCGAAGATCTGTTGCAGCGCGTCCTGTCCGCGAATCTCAAAGAAATACTCGGCCAGACTGGCCTGTTCAGTGAGCCGCTCATTCTCAAGGTCGGCCTCAGTCAGTTGGGCCGTGTATTGGCTTGCATGCACCGTATTCCGAACTTTTCCCCACAGGTCAGGCTCCCACGATACATCGGCCGGAAGAGCAAATACCTGAGATTGTTTACCGCCTGGCGCACCGGTGCTCGACGCAGATCCGACGCTTGAAGATGTTTGCGATCGAGTGTACGAACCACCTACTCCTGCTGTCGGGAAATACTGGGAGCGTGCCTCGCGCACCAGGGCGCGGGCCTGCATGAAGTTCTCAAATGCCTGGCGGATATTCTGGTTATCGATGTTAAGTTGATCTTCGAGCGCATTCAAGTCCTGATCGTTATAGATCTCCCACCACTTGCCGCGAAGAGCTGCATCTTGGGGTTTTGCTACGGCCCATTCACCAGCTTCACCTGGCTGCATCGGAGTTTCTTTGTAAACCTCCGGCGCCGTTGTCGCGGGCGGAACATACTTTGGCCCCACGTTGCATCCGGCCAATACGACACAAAGCAGAGCGATTGGGAGGGCGCACCGCTGAACAGACTGCCGGTTAAACTGCGAAATCGACTTTTCCATAAACAGCACTCCAATCCCATCCATCGTCAGGTGGCTTCTGCGACTCCACGGTAGAGGGTCGCTGGCTGTTTGCTCCCAAAGCGAAGCCTCAAGCCGTCGAAAAACAGGTAGACGACGGGCGTGGTATAGAGAGTGAGCATCTGACTCACAATCAATCCGCCGACGATGGTAATGCCAAGGGGGCGTCTCAGCTCTGAACCGGTTCCCGTACCGAAGGCCAGCGGCAATGCGCCGAACAGAGCCGCCATTGTCGTCATCAGTATGGGACGGAAGCGAAGCTGGCAAGCTTCGAAGATGGCCTCAGTGGAGGTCTTGCCGTGCTCCCGCTCCGCGACCAGGGCAAAATCGATCATCATGATCGCATTCTTCTTCACGATTCCGATGAGCAGAATGATGCCGATGATCGAGATGACGTTAAGGTCGATTTTGAAAAGCATGAGCGCAAGCATGGCTCCCACGCTTGCCGAAGGCAGAGTGGAAATGATGGTGAGAGGGTGGACCAGGCTCTCATAAAGGACACCCAGAACAATGTAGACCGCGAGAAGAGCGGTGCCGATCAGGAGAGGTTCGCTGCTGAGCGAGGTTTGATAAGCCGCAGCCGTTCCGGCAAAAAAGCCGCGGACGGTTCCCGGCATATTCAGCCGCTCCTGCATCTGGGTAACCATGCGTGTGGCGTCGCTCAGCGACATGTTCGACGCCAGGTTGAACGACACGGTGACAGACGGAAAGGAACTGGTGTGATTGATGATGAGCGGAGTATCACTCTCCTGTGCCGAGGCGACCGTGGAAAGCGGAACGATGCCGTTGCCCGAGGTATTCAGGTAGATATTCTTCAGTCCATCGGGACTCTGCCAGTACGGCGGCGCAACCTCCAGCACCACATAATACTGGTTCAATTGCGTATAAATAAGGGACACTTCCGACTGCCCAAAGGCGCCGGAAAGGGCGCTGTCCAATGACGACGGCGTAATGCCAAGCCTTGCCGCCGTCGGGCGATCGTAGTTGAGCAGCTCTTCCAGGCCGCTATTTTGCGCGTCGCTGCTAACGTCCTGGAACCCTTGGAGCTTCTGCATCCCGGCCAGAAGAATGGGACCCCAGTGCGACAGATCCTGAACGTTGTCCGACTGAATCGTGTATTGGTACATCGCATTGGACTGGCGCCCGCCGATGCGCAGGTCCTGCGCCGCCTGAAGGAAGGCTGAAGCGACCGGAAGCCGATTCAACTTCGGCCGCAATCGGTTGATAACCTCCGCCGCTGAGATTTTGCGCACATTCAGCGGCCTCAGCGCGATATTGATGCTGCCGGTGTTTCCTGTGCCGGTATGGACGATGACATTCGCAACCGCAGGGTCTGCCTGGATAACCTTCTCGATTTGCAAGACCGAGTTGTCCATCACGGGAAACGATGCGTCCTGCGGGCCTCGCGCGCTGCCGGTGATCACTCCCGTATCCTGCTGCGGGAAGAACCCCTTGGGAATGATGTACATCAAATAGAAGTTCAACCCGATTGTGAGCAAGAGGAGAATCAACATCGGCACAGGGTGCTTCAGTACCCACGCCAGTGAACGGCTATAGGTAGAGACCATCCAGGTAAATCCTCTTTCACTCACTCGATACGCCCTGCCGTGCTTGACCGCCCGCTCGTCCTTGAGCAGGTAGGCGCACATCATGGGCGTGGTGGTTAGTGATATCAGCATTGAGATAACAATGGCCGTCGAAAGCGTGATCGCAAACTCGCGGAACAGGCGGCCCACAATACCGGCCATGAGAAGGATCGGTATAAATACCGCGATCAGCGACAAGCTGATCGACAGGATCGTAAATCCTATCTCCTTGGAACCTTGAAGCGCGGCCTTCATGGGCGGCATGCCAGTCTCACGGAGACGCGAGATATTCTCCATGACCACTATCGCGTCGTCGACTACGAAGCCAGTCGAGATCGTCAATGCCATCAGTGAAAGATTGTCGATGCTGAAGCCAAACAGATACATGACTGCGAAAGTGCCAATGAGAGAGGCAGGAACGGCGACGGTCGGAATGAGTGTGGCCCGCCAATCGCGCAGGAACATGAAGACGACGAGAATCACCAGGATGACGGAGAGAATCAACGTCCGCTCCACATCGCTGACGGATGCACGGATCGTAGTGGTGCGGTCCACGACGACCGTGGTCTTGATGCCTTGTGGAATGGACGCTTCAATCGACGGCAGTTCAGCCGTCACCCGATCGACAGTATCGATGATATTGGCACCCGGCTGGCGAAAGATCAGGACGGTTATGGAAGGGACGCCATTTAAATATCCCGAGTTGCGGATGTTCGACTGCCCTTGCAAAACATCGGCCACGTCGGACAGCCTGACTGCGGCTCCATTGTTGTTGCCGACAATAAGCGGCTTGTAGTCGTCCGCAAGATTCAGCTGGTCGTTGGTCACGATGTCCGCTGTAGTGGTTCCGTCCGAGATTTGCCCTGCCGGCTCATGCACATTTTGCTGACTCAATACCGACTGGATATTCTGGATCGTAAGCCCGTGGCTGTTGAGCAGCGTGGGATTCACTTCAACGCGCACCGAGGGACCGGAGCCTCCGCCGACCGTTACTTCTCCAACGCCTGCGATCTGCGAGAGCTTCTGAGCAATGACCGAAGACGCTTCGTCATAGAGCGTTGGCTTGTCGTATTTATCCGAAGTAAGCCCCAGAATAAGGATCGGAGCATCGGCGGGATTAACCTTGCGATAAGTTGGGTTGGCGGGCAGGTTTGCAGGGAGGTAACTGCGAGCGGCATTGATGGCAGCCTCAACGTCTCGGGCTGCGCCGTCGATGTCACGGCTTAGATCGAATTGAAGAGTAATCGAAGTACTGCCCAGCGAACTAGATGAGGTCATCTCGGTTACGCCGGCAATGTGGCTGAACTGGCGCTCCAACGGAGTGGCGATGGAGGAAGCAGTTATCTCAGGGCTTCCACCAGGCAGTCCGGCCGAAACGGAGATCGTAGGGAAATCCACCTGGGGCAAAGGAGAAACAGGGAGCACATTGAAGGCGATGGCCCCAACCAGGATAAGGCCCGCCGTCAGCAGGGTGGTGGCTACCGGTCGGCGGATGAAGGGGGCGGAGATATTCATGTTCCCTCCGCCGGTTGCGGCTGGTTTGCGATGTCGATGGTTTTTGTCGAGCGGGAGAAGCGATGGCCCAGGCGATCGAAGAAGATATAGATGACAGGCGTGGTGTAGAGCGTGAGCACCTGGCTAAGCAGGAGACCGCCAACCATGGCGATGCCGAGTGGGCGTCTCAACTCCGAACCCATGCCTTGACCCACCGCCAGCGGAATGCCCGCCAGCAGGGCGGCCATGGTGGTCATCATGATCGGACGAAATCGCAGCAGGCAGGCGTCGTAGATCGCGTCCGTTGCGCTCTTCCCGCGCTCCCGCTCGCCCTCCATCGCAAAGTCGACCATCATGATGCCATTCTTCTTCACAATACCTATCAGCAGGATTATGCCGATGATGGCGACAACGCTGAGGTCCTGCTTGAAAAGGATGAGAGCCAGCAGCGCGCCAACACCGGCAGACGGCAACGTAGAAAGAATCGTGATGGGGTGAATGAAACTTTCGTAAAGAACGCCGAGAACAATGTAAACCGCCGCCAGCGCAGCCAGAATCAGCAAGCCCTCATTGGCGAGCGAGCCCTGAAATGCAGCCGCGGTCCCTTGAAACCCATACTGAACGCTGGCCGGCATGTTGAGCTGCTTTTGAGCCTCTTCGATCTGAGTGATTGCGCCTCCCAGCGAGGCATTTGGAGCCAGATTGAACGAAACGGTCACCGCTGGAAACTGACCCTGGTGGTTGATCGAGAGCGATTCGGTTCCTTTCTCAACATGAGTGAAGGCGCTGAGGGGTACGGCATTGGATGGCGCTGAGCTGGAGGCTGCATTGGATGTTGCGTTCGCGGAGGAAGCGTTGCTGCTGGCGCCGATGCCGGACTTGAGTGCACTGGAGGGCGCAGTGAGAACCCGCGAAGATGGCGTGTACGCAATCGCGCTGGTGGTTGCGTTCGAGCCAGCCGACGAAGACCCGGAAGACGCAAAGGATGAGGAGGCAGCCGGGCCCGAGGTGCCGGAGGAGGCATTCGTCTGGATAAACAGATCCTGGAGTTTGCCTGGATTCTTCTGAACGCTGGGAGAAGTTTCCAGGATAACGTGATACTGGTTCAACTGCGTATACATGGTGCTGATCTGACGCTGCCCATAGGCGTCGTAGAGTGTGCTGTCGATCGTGGAAGGTGCAATGCCAAGCCGCGACGCGGTGGCGCGATCGATGACCAGCGAGACTACAAGACCACCTGTCTGCTGGTCAGTGGCAACATCGGCAAGCTGAGACATTTTCTGCATCCTGGCGACGAGGCGGCCGGTCCACAATTTCAGCTCGTTGGCGTCCGCGTCCTCCAGCGTGTACTGGTACTGGGTCCGGCTCACACGGTCATCCACCGTGATGTTCTGCACGGGTTCCATGTAGAGCTCAATACCCTCTACAGTCTTCAGGCTGTTTTGCAGCCTGCGAATCACGTCGGAGGCGCTAATCTTGCGCACGTTCAGAGCCTTCAGGTTAATGGACATCCGCCCGCTGTTCAGGGTGGTGTTGGTTCCATCCGTACCAATAAAGGAGGACAGACTATCGACCGCGGGATCCTGAAGGATAACCTGAGCTAGTTGCTGCTGTTTCTGCGCCATCGCCGCAAAGGAAATCGTCGCCGGCGCCTGCGAGATCCCTTGAATTTCACCCGTATCCTGTGTGGGAAAGAGCCCCTTGGGGATGAAGATGTAAAGCACCACTGTCAGTATCAGCGTGGCTAACGCGACCAGCAAGGTGATGGTCTGGTATCCGAGAACGAACTTCAGCGTTCTGCCGTAAAATGCGATGACGTTTTTGAATACGCGCTCCGATGCCTTGAAGAAGCGGCCCTGCTGTTCTTCAGGAGTGCGCCGCAGAATTCGCGAGCACATCATGGGTGTCAACGTGAGTGAAACGACCGCGGACAGAATGATGGTGACGGCCAGGGTGACCGCGAATTCACGAAACAGGCGGCCGATGACACCGCCCATGAAAAGCAACGGAATGAGCACCGCGATCAGTGAGACGGTGAGAGAGATAATGGTGAAGCCGATCTGCTCCGCACCCTTCGCGGCCGCCTGCATGGGCGTATCCCCGGCCTCGAGATAACGTGTGATGTTTTCGATCATCACAATCGCGTCATCCACCACAAACCCGGTGGAGATGGTGAGCGCCATCAGCGAAAGATTGTCCAGGCTGTAGCCGAGCATGTACATGACGCCGAAGGTTCCTACCAGAGAAACCGGCACGGCAATGCTGGGGATGATGGTGGCGTACAAGTTGCGCAGAAAAAGGAAGATGACCATCACGACAAGACCAACGGTCAACATCAGTTCGAACTCCACGTCGGAAACCGAGGCGTTGATCGCTGTGGTGAGATCGGTAAGCGGTGTCACCTTTACTGAGACCGGCAGGTTTGCCTCTAGCTGCGGGAGAAGTGCCTTGATGCCCTTGACGACACTGATGGTATTGGCGCCTGGCTGCCTTTGAATGTTGAGAATCACAGCCGGCGTCTCGTTCATCCATGCCGCCTGCTTATCGTTCTCGATTCCGTCCACAACCTGTGCAACATCGCTCAGCAAGACGGATGCGCCATTACGGTAGGCAACAACAACGTTTCGGTAGTCATCGCTGGTGACCAACTGATCGTTGGCATTGATCTGGTAATCCTGATGAGGCCCATCGAAGTTGCCCTTGGCGGCATTGACGCTGGTCTGTGTGAGCGCCGTGCGAAGATCTTCGAGGTTGAGCCCGTAAGACGATAGCGCCGTGGGGTTGGCCTGAATGCGTACCGCGGGCTTCTGGCCTCCGCTGATGCTTACCAGTCCCACTCCGCTCAACTGCGAGAGTTTGGGCGCAAGCCGCGTATCCACCAGGTCCTCTACTTGAGAGAGCGGTATGGAATTCGACGTGATGGCCAGCGTGAGCACGGGAGCATCCGCAGGATTCGTCTTGTTGTAAACCGGCGGAGAAGGAAGACTCGAGGGCAGAAAGCTTTGTGCGGCGTTAATCGAGGACTGTACTTCTTCTTCGGCGATGTCGATATTCAGGGCAAGGTCGAACTGCAGAACAATGACAGACGATCCACCGGAACTGGTTGAGGTCATCTGGCTCAACCCTTGCAGTTGACCAAACTGGCGCTCAAGAGGAGCAGTCACCGTGGTTGCCATCACGTCCGGGCTGGCGCCGGGATAGAAAGTGAGCACCTGGATGGTGGGATAGTCGACCTCCGGCAAGGCAGAGACCGGCAACTGGGTATATGCAACGATACCCACCAACAGGATTGCAGCCATCAGCAACGCAGTTGCAACAGGGCGCTGGATGAAAGGCCCGGAGGGATTCACGGGGTATTTGCCTCAGCAGGATTTGCCGGAGGCGCCTGCTTCGCGATGATAACCTTACTGCCGCTCTGAAGCTTTTCAAAGCTGCTGGTGGCCACAACTTCGCCGGGGTTGATCCCCTCTACAGCGGTCATGCCGCCATCCGCGACTCCCGTCGTAATATCGCGCACGCTCGCCGCCCCATTTGCAATCACATAGAGAAAGCTCACCTGGCCATTGTGTTGAACGGAGGCAGTGGGAACCAGCGTGACGTCTTCGAGCGTATTCACCAGCAATCTTGTGTTGACAAACTGGTTTGGAAAGAGCGCGCCATTCTTGTTGTCGAAGAGCGCGCGTAACTTTACCGTTCCCGTCGTAGTGTCGATCTGGTTGTCAATGGTGAATAACTTGCCGGTCGCCAGTTTAGTGATCTGGGAACGATCCATTGCCTCTACCGGCAGGGTATGCAGTTGCCGCATCCGCGCTTGCACTTGCCCCAGGCTGTCTTCGGCCATGGTGAAAATCACGGTAGTGGGCTGTACCTGGGTGATGACTACAAGCACGGTGCTTCCACCCGCCTGCACTACGTTTCCGGGGTCCACCAGCCGAAGACCTGCCTTGCCTGAAATCGGCGCCGTAATGTGGCAGTAATTAAGCTGCACCTGGTCGTAATTCACGGTGCCTTGATCGTTCTTGACCGTGCCCTGGTCCTGAAGCACAATCTTTTCCTGGTCATCCAGCAACTGCTTCGCAATTCCATTTTGTGCCCACGCGGCGCGATATCGCTCCACGTCCATCTGGGCCTGCGCCAGGATATTGGTATCGCGCTCCAGTGCTCCCTCGGCCTGCAGCAACTGCGCCTGGTAGGGCCGGGGGTCGATGTCAATCAGGGCATCGCCCTTTTGAAGTAACTGGCCCTCTTGATAATGCACTGCAGTGATTACTCCGTCAGCTTGCGCGGTGATGGAGGAGGTATAGACCGGGGTAACTGTGCCGATAGAGTCGAGATACACCCCGATTCCACCCTTAGTGGCCGTCGCTGCCGTGGCCGTGACGGATGGACTCACTGCGGCCAATGCACGTTTCCGAGCGGCCGCTTTCACGTCGTTCCCGTGGATGACAAGGAAGACGATCACCACCAGAATCAGCAGGAAAAACACACTTACCCAAAGAACCCAGTGCTTTCGATACCAGGGGGCCGGCGCAGACAACTGGTGATCTGCGCCAATGTGCTGGACTTCGGTTTTGTCATCGGTCCCGGACATGCAGAACTCCAGACGCAGGCACAGTTAGTAAAGGTGCTCCTCGCAGGATCGCTGGAAAGCCGGTCGATTGTATGATCAATTGTGCTCATTCTGGAGACTCGGCAAACCTTACGATAATTGGGGGCACATTCAATGGCAGCTCCAGATGCCACTTTGAATTCGAAGTCAAACCGTCTCATGCATCTTGAGGCGCGGCACCCGATACTCCGAACCAATTCAATATCCTCTCTTCAACTTGTGCCTCGCCCGCAACGCCCGGCCCGGATAGCAGTGATTGGGAATCACCTGCCGAGGCAGTGTGGAATTGCGACCTTTACGACAGATTTGTGCGACGCGATCGCTGCCGAATTCGGAGCGGCCCAACTTTCGGTTGTGGCAGTCAACGACGGGCAATCATCCTACCTGTACCCAGAGCGGGTACGATTCGAGATTAGCGAAGGCGATATCGCGTCCTACAGGGCCGCTGCCGACTATTTGAATGGAAGCAGTATTGATCTGGTGTGCTTGCAGCATGAGTATGGAATCTTTGGAGGCAAATCGGGAAATCACATCATCGAGTTGCTGAAGCACCTTAAGATGCCGATAATTACAACTTTGCATACGGTGCTTCGCGAGCCGAATCTGGACCAACGGGTTGTAATGCATAAGATTGCCGCGCGCTCCGAACGCCTTATCGTCATGAGCCAGCACTCCTCGCGTGTCTTGCAGGAGGTGTTCAGGGTCCCGGCCAAAAAGATCGATCTGATTCCTCATGGCATCCCCGATCTGCCTTTTGAGCGACCGGAAACCTACAAAGAAGCTTTTTCCTGCGAGGGTAAAAGCGTCCTTCTCACCTTTGGGCTGCTGTCTCCAAACAAGGGGTTCGAAAGCGTGATTCAAGCCATGCCGGACATCCTCGCCAATCACAGCAATGCGGTCTACATGATTGCAGGCGCAACTCACCCGCACATCCATGCTCGTGAAGGAGACCGCTACCTGCTGGAGTTGCAGGCCCTGGCGAAGAAGCTGGGAGTGGAACGGCAGGTCCTTTTCAACAACCGGTTTGTCAGTCCTCAAGAAATGGCTTCGCTGGTCGGTTCGGCCGACATTTACATCACACCCTACTGCCACGAAGCGCAGGCCGTATCAGGAACCCTGGCGTATGCCTTGGGCGCCGGCAAAGCCATCATCTCGACTCCATACTGGCACGCTAAAGAGCTGCTCGACGAGGGACGCGGAACGCTGGTGCCATTTGAGAATCCGGCCGCCATTGCAGCAGCGACAAACGCACTCCTGGCCAATGATGAGGCACGCTGGACCATGCGCGAACGCGCCTATCTTTATGCGCGGCCAATGGTCTGGAAGCGGGTAGCACAGTCTTACATGGCCACTTTCCAGCGGGCTAGCGCCCTTTGTGCGGCGATGGTTCACAGCGGGTTCCCTGTCCAAACCGCTGAAAGAGAGGCCGAACGGCGCGTTGCGAATGCCTGAACGATCGAAAACGCAAATTCTTGCGCAATCTTCAAATTGTGAGTAATTTGGAACGGCAGGAATATACTTGACTCATCAGGCATTTTCTGTCAGAGTGGGAGTATGAGACGGATAGTAGAGCCTAAGACTTTGCAGGGAGCAATTGCTTACTTTGCCGATGTAGACCGCTGTATTCAATACCTTGCGGCGAAACGCTGGCCGGATGACGTTGTTGTGTGTCCGATCTGTAGCCGGAAGGATGCGGCTTACGTGGAAGCGCGGCGGGTGTGGCAATGCAAGACTCGGCACCCCAAGGCGCAGTTCTCGATCAAGGTGGGAACCATCTTCGAAGATTCACCTATTCCGCTTGGCAAATGGCTAATGGCTATGTGGATGGTCGCCAACTGTAAGAACGGGGTGTCATCGTGGGAGATTCACCGATCCATCGGAGTAACCCAGAAAACTGCATGGTTCATGCTGCACCGCATCCGCTTGGCTATGAGCGATAGACCGTCGCACCAGTTAGGCGGTGAGGACGGCGGTCCCGTCGAAGTGGATGAGACTTTCATCGGCCCCGATCCTCAGAAGATGCACGCGAACAAACGGCAGGCCCGCTACAAGGCCCTGAGCGCACGTCCCAAGGTTCCCGTCATGGGTATGCTTGACCGCGAACTGCGGCAAGTGCGGGCAAAGGTGATCCCCAACGTTCGCAGGGACGTGTTGCAGAATGAGATTCTGGACGCGATTAAAGCGGGGTCTACCGTCTACACCGACAGCGCCCCGGGGTACGACAGACTGCTGCTCAATGGCTTTCTGCACCAGACCGTCAATCACACGCTGGAATACGTGCGCGGCAATGTACACACTCAGGGAATCGAAAACTTCTGGTCTCTCTTGAAACGGGGATTGAAAGGAACCTATGTTGCCGTCGAACCCTTCCACCTTGACCGCTATGTGGGCGAGCAAATCTTCCGCTACAATAACCGTGCGACAAGAGACAATCCGCTCACTGACTCGGATCGCTTCGCGCTGGCAGTATCGCAGATAGTTGGCAAACGCCTTACCTATGCAGAACTGACCGGCAAGGTGCCGGAAACGACAGAGCCGTTCTGAACGGCAGGGACGCGGAAAAAGGAAACGCTAGAATCACCTGTCTGAATCTTGGCGGATGCGGTGGGCTGATTCGGCGCGACGGGCCTTTCTCTCGCTAGAGAGAAGGGTAGGAGATTGTGTGCCCGGAGTCAACCCGCATACTCAGGTATCCGTCATGCGCTGATGAGCGCCTTTGGAAGAGATTGGAATAAAAGGTATCTGTGCATGTTCACGACGTTCATGGACGACAGCGGCACAGCCCCAGAAAACAAGGTCGCAATCGCGGCCGGAATCGTCTTTCCTGTTCAACAGCTTCGCCGCTTCCAATCCCAGTGGGATAACTTTCGATACAAATTTGGGTTCTCCGACTTCCACGCTGCGGAATGTCTAGCGAGAAACCGTAAATCCGAGTTCGCGAATTGGAGCGATGACAAGGTACGCCGCGCCTTCGCTCGTGTGCGAGCCATGACGTTCAAGTATTCCGTGAAGGGTTTCTGCATCGCGATCTTCAAAAAGGATTACGACGAAGTGCTGACCGCTGACTTGAGAGCCGCTGTCGGAAATTCCCATTACACATGGGCAGTTTCCAGCGTCATCGGCCTAGCGCACGATTGGGCGGCAGAGCGCAACGTTCCGATGGAATATGTATTCGACACTGCGACGAAAGACGTAAGGCGCGAGATCGACGCCTCAATGGAATACGCGGAAACCAATTCACCCGGCAAGTTCGTTGGGCATTACTTCTTTCGCAATCGCAAAGAGGTACCCGCTCTTCAAGCCACAGACCTATTCGCATGGACTTGCTTTCAGGCAGCATGCAAGGTGAGAATCGGGAAAACTCCCCACGCTATTGCACACGAGAGCGCCACCGCGTACCACAGCGCCCAGGGTGGCGAATGGTGGGTTGTTCAGTCCTTAAACCGCGAGGGAATTGAAAAATGGGTTGCCGAGAATAAGAATAGTGAGCGCACGCAACAAATAATTGCATTCAAAGAGAAACTGAAAGCGGCTCGGCAGCCTTAATATCCTTTCAGCTTCCGCTTGCTGCCTTTCTTCGGTCCGGGCCTGAACAACCGCGCCTCTGATGCCTTTTTGTACTCCGCTTCCCGCCGCTTCAATTCCTCGCGAGGGACCGACAGAACTTTACTCACAAGATTGTCGAATGCTGTGAACTCGGCGTACGGCTTCGGCTTCGTCATGGCATCCATCATAACTCGGACACTCCCAGCGCCTTGAGAATACTTGCGGTCGATACGTAAATAGTCCCGCGCCGCTTTGGCTGGCGTCCCACCAATACACGACGTTTGATCCATAGACAGATGGTTTGTCGGGAGACTTGCAGGTACTCCGCAGCGTCTTCGGCTCTGATCCATTCGCGCTCAGGCAAGCGGTCCATACCCTAAGCATACCGCTGTATAATTTTCGGCACCAGCCGCAAGGTTCCTTTAGGGGTGATTCATGGAAAATGAACGTCTCGTTCCCGTCGTGGCGCGTCTTTACGAGACCGCATTAACGCTGTTCGAAATGATCCAGAACCAAACGCTGATGACAAACGCTATTTTGAAGGCGCTGGAGGACAGGAAGGAACTTCCCGATTTTCATGCGTCGTACGAAACAGGTTTTCGGGGAGTGTCATCTGGCGATGTAGCTCGGCGAGTCGTGCGAGAGCAAGAGACCATTGGTTCAGCGCTTCGGACAATCTTGGAGGAATTGAACTCCCTGCGGTAGCCATATCCCCATTAAAATTCCAGAATCCTGCCTGTCAAGACTTTTTGATGAGCCAAGTAATTTATTGCCTTTGGAACAGACACCCGTCTTGCGAGTTCAGCACACATGCAACTCAAGCAGTGCGGGATGCTCCAACAGGTAGCATTCTGCCGCTCCATGGGCCGCCTAATCCCTTCCTCCTCTGCCGTCCCGAGCATGAATCTCAGCAGCCGCGCTTGGTCCCCAAGCCAAAAGCGGCTCCGGGCCCGTCCATGGCCAGGCTTCGTGATTGAGGAAGTGTCCTCAGGCTTGTCCTATCGAGCAAAGTGAGAACTTGTCGTCTCGAGGCCGTCACGCCCTGCTGCGACCTGCTGGAAGCGACGCCTCAATATGAAACACCCCCCAGCGGAAAGGAACAAATCCCATACGACTGCTCTGTATATACGAATAAGACCGGCAATGGTGGTCATCATCGCCTCACCTTACTCCAATCAATTTGGAATGGATGTGCATTCTTGCTCGCTGAACAGGTTCTTGTCAGCCAGGCCCTGGTTCCATGGGGCGGCCGCAGAGCATAAGAGATGCTCGGAATTGAAGCCGGGACCTGCGAAGTGTCCACAATTGAGCAGATCGATTCCCGCACAGGGCGTCAACTTTATTCAAGTTCGCCTGAGTTCGCTTGAGAAGCGATCAGACACAGCATTAAGCGTAAAGATGAGGACATCAGGATGGAAGAGCATCGATGCAGAATGGCAGCGGTTAGCCAAGCATCAAGAGTTTCTTTCACCCAGCTTGGGACGGGAACGGTTCGTATGTACGTTCCCTTACCAATGAGATCGACGATCGCCCAGCGCTCCTCCCGACGCTGCAGGCTTTCCAGAGTCAATTCCGCAAGTTCACGACGGCGCAGACCGCAGCCGAGCAGGATGGCCAGGCTCGCCCGATTTCGCTTTCCGGTAAGAGTTTGTCCATCGGGTAACTGCCAGAACGCTGCCGCCTCGCTCGCTGTAAGCCAGTTGCCTAAACGAGAACCTAGTTTGCGGGACCTTTAACTCTTAAACCAGTGATGAAGTCGAACCTGCCTGTCAAAAGTGATATAACTCATTTCAGTTCCTCCATACGAAGTGATATTGAGATAAGTGATGCCAAAACAATCTGGATATGAGTTTTTCTACCGCCCTTTCAATCGTCGTCGCTTTCTGAAGACTGCCGGGTCTGCCGCCATTCTTCCCGCAGTTATTCGCACTGCTGCTGCGCAGACACCGACAACAGCACCCAATAACCGCATCAACCTCGGCGTGATCGGCATGGGGTGGCAGGGGCCTGGCAACACGGACGCCTTCCTGACATTGTCGGACTGCCAGGTGGTTGCGGCGTGCGACATCGATGCCAAGCATCTGCAGGCTGCCGTCAAGAAGATTAATGACGCTTACGGGAATCAGGACTGCAAGGGGTACCACGACTATCGCGAGCTGCTTGCTCGTGACGATATCGATGCCGTTATGATCGCCGTGCCCGACCACTGGCATGAGATCGTGGCCACCGAAGCCGCCCGGCGCAAGAAGGATGTCTACGGCGAAAAGCCTTTGGCGCACACCATTGCTGAACAGCAATCCATCGTGCGCGCCGTTCAGAAAAATCAGATCATCTGGCAGATGGGATCATGGCAGCGTTCCGTTCCCATGTTTCACAAAGCCGCGGAGATTGTTCGAAACGGTCTGATTGGCGAGGTGACCCGAGTCGAAGTCGGCCTACCCGGCGGCAACTCAGACTTCGACGACGTAGGGAAGGAGGCACTGGCAAGCTTGGCCTCCAAGGGGCAAAACGTGGCCAGCCTCGAGCAGGTTGTATCAGGCACGCCTGCCTGGAATATGCTCGTCACCGATCCTCCCAAGGAGCTGGACTATGAGATGTGGATTGGCCCGTCGAAGATGGAACCGTACATTAGGGCTCGCTCCCACAAATCCTGGCGCTGGAACTACAATACCGGCGGTGGCGAACTTCTTGATTGGATCGGTCACCATTGCGATATTGCTCACTGGGGGCTCGATTTCGATCACACAGGTCCGTCGGAAGTGGAAGGCAGTGGTGAGCTCCCACCGCCCAACGCGGTGTGGAATACCGCGCCGAAATACCGGTTCGAACTGAAGTATCCGCGCAGCGTCACCATGACAATTGCCGGTGGCTACCCCGATATCAAGACGGGTGTGAAGTGGATTGGCACCGAGGGCTGGGTATGGGTCGATCGCGGCGGATTTGACGCCTCGAATCCAGCGTGGAAACCAGGTAAATACCTGCCGAGGGAACTGCGCAAGGTCAAGCTATATACCTCATCCGATCATCAGCAGAACTTTCTGGATTGCGTCAAAACACGTCAGGCGACCGTAACGCCCGTGGAAATCGGACACAACTCTGCGATTCCCGGACACCTTTGCCTTATCTCGATGCTCACTGGAAAGAAGATCCAGTGGGATGCGAAGGAAGAGAAAATCATCGGCGATCCGGAAGCGAGCAAATTGATGACCCGCGAATACCGTGGACCCTGGCAGATGAGCTAGAAATTTGATCGTTCTTCCCCGGTCCTTATTCAGTCGAGTACCGGTTCCCGGCATGACTTCTAGTGCTCCGTGGTTTGGCTAAATCACCGGCCGGCGATAATTTGGTCGATTCAGTTGGAGGGATGATGCGACCGGTAACGCGCAGAAACTTTATCGGCGGGGCAGTTGCAATTGCAGCAGTCTCGTCAACCAGGTACACGTTAGCTACGCCATTGGGACTGACGCCGGGCATCCAGCTGTACAGCGTGCGGCAGCAGATGGCGCAGGACTTTGAAGGAACGCTGGCGGCGGTGCGCGAGGCCGGGTATCTTGATGTGGAGTCTGCTGCACTGCCGAAGAGGCCCGCAGCGGAGATCCGCAGGGCGCTCGACCGGGCGGGGCTGAAATGCGTCAGCGCACATCATTCGTTTGTCGATGTCACCAGAGACCTGGACGCCACAACAGAGTTTGAGGAGACCATCGGGGTGAGTTACATCATCTGTCCGGGACCGGGACGCAAGCTCCCTACTGTTTCAGGCCAGGCGGCTCGGCCGTTTACGATAGATGACTGGAAGTACAACGCCGAGCAGTTCAACAAAACCGGTGAGAAGCTGAAACAGACAGGCATCACATTTGGCTACCACAATCACTGGTCGGAGTTTAAGCCGGTCGATGGCAAGCTACCCTACGAGGAGCTGCTCGAGTTTTGCGAGCCAGACAAGGTGACCTTTGAAATGGACCTGGGCTGGGTGAAGGTCGCAGGCCAGGATCCCGTCGCCCTGATGAAAAAGTATCCGCACCGCTTCTCCATGTTTCACGTAAAGGACTTTCACCTTCCGCCGAACATCTCGTTCGCGACGCATGGGGACGCAAAGGTGACGGAGTTGGGCCGCGGATCAATCGACTACCGGCCGATCTTTGCGCAGGCCGCCAAAAACCAGAAGATTACCCACGCCTTCGTCGAGCAGGAGCAATTTGATATGCCCTGGAAGGAATCGCTGAAAGTGGATGCAGAGTACATGAAGAACCTTACGATCTAACGCATTTTTATTGCCTGAGGATACATGGCTGCTTCAACAGAAATAAGAGTGACTCCTGTCCAGAAAGTAGCGTGGGATTCCACCTTCGCCTTTCTGGTTTTGCGACTATGGCTGGGTTTTCGCGCTTTGTTTGTCGGCATTCAGAAATATGCCGCATACAAATCGGTTGCAATGCCGCTCATCGATCCTTCTACCGGCCAACCGGATGCGAGCGGCGTGATGGTCAACGTGAGCGTCAAGTCCTATGCCTGGGCTAACTATGCCGGCATACCTGTGGGGCTCCGGGACAAGTTCGCGAATGATCCGCTGTTCCCGAAATTCGCATTGACGCTGTTCGATCGAATGCTTGGACCGGCGTTCATTCTCACGGGAATCATGCTCATCATCGGATTGGGCACGCGCGTCTCATTGCTTGTTCAGGGATTGCTGTTCATCGCGCTGACGGTCGGCCTGGTTCTGATTGATTCGAACGATGGCGTGGCGTACCTTGGCATTCATATCGGCCTGGTAGCTGCCGCGTTTTTGCTTGTCCAGCACAACAGGTTTGCGGTTCTGAAAAAATGGTAGACAAGTTAAATCGTCGTGAGTTTATCAGCGCTACAGCGGTGACGGGCGCCGCCATGCTGTTGGAAGCCTGCAAGTCCGATTCCAGCGAACAGACGGCCTCTACCAAGAAGTCTTCTCTGAATACCATCAATGTCGCCCTCATTGGATACGGCGAGGAAGGGCAGGTCCTGCTCGAGTCGTTGCTAAACATTGAAGGTGTCCGGCTCGTCGCCCTCTGTGACATCTGGGAGTATCACCGCGGCGAAGGCGAGCGCTACCTGCAGAAGCTGGGGAACGAAGTACGCGCTTACGAGAATTATGAGGATCTGCTCGCCAAAGAAAAAGACCTTCAGGCGGTTCTCATCGCGACCCCGGACTTCTGTCATGCATCGATGACCAACACCTGCCTCAAGGCGGGCCTGCATGTCTACTGCGAAAAGATGATGAGCAACACGATTGAAGGTGCGCGCTCCATGGTGCAGACCATGCGTGCAACCGGAAAGCTGTTGCAGATCGGTCATCAACGCCGCAGCAACCCGCGGTATGTATTCACGCTGAACAGGCTGCTTCACGATGCGCAGTTTTGCGGACGGCTCACTGCTGTGCAGGGACAGTGGAATCGCGCGGTAAAAGAGGACTTTGGATGGCCCAAGAAATTTGGGATGCCCGCAAGCTTGCTCGCAAAATACGGCTATAAAGACATGCACCAGTTCCGCAATTGGCGATGGTACAAAGGCCTCGGCGGCGGTCCCTTATCGGATCTCGGAGCGCACCAGATCGACATCTTCAACTGGTGGCTGGGTACGACGCCTAAATCCGTAGTTGCCAGCGGTGGCCTGGACTACTTCAAGAATCACGACTGGTATGACAACGCCATGGTCATTTACGAGTATCCCTTGGCCCAGGGCGTGGCGCGCGCGTTTTACCAGGTGCAGACTACTACCAGTGCTGGGGGCGGCTATTTTGAAATGTTTATGGGGGATGACGGCACTATCAAAATGTCAGAAGATCCGTCGATCTGCGCCATCTATCGTGAAGCGCGCGCCGATGCAGTTTCATGGGACGATCTGGCACAGAAGGGCTACGTGCGTGCAATTCAGACATCAGGCGACGCCACAAAGGTCGACGTGCGGGAAACCGCGCAACTTGCACAATACGAGATTCCTGTGTTCTTCAATAAACCCCCGCATCAGCCGCACCTGGAGAACTTCTTCAACACGATCCGTGGACCGGCCAAGTTGAATTGCCCTGGCGACGAGGCTTTCAAGAGTGAATATGTCATTCATAAAGCCAACGATGCGGTAGGGGCCGAGAAGAAGCTTTTGATCACCAACGAAGAAGTGGAAGCCTGAGATTATGAGAACTATCACTTTCAGTAAGTGCTTTCTTGTGGCCGCATTTGTGGTCGCTGCCAGTGCTGCTCTGGCGCAGGACAAAGTCCCGCTGAAGATCCAACTGCCTCGTCCTCTGTTCGTTGGCACGCCCGTGCCGCTCAATGTGCCCAACCTTGAGCCACCGATGAAGGGCAAGCGCCCGGACTTCATGGTTCCCGTGGGCACTCTCAATCTCGCCAGGGGGAAGAAGGTTACATCGAGCGACAACAATCCTGTGGTGGGCACCTTGGAACTCGTTACCGATGGCGACAAAGCCGGCGACGAAGGCTCGTGGGTCGAACTCGGGCCGGGCAAACAATGGGTTCAGATCGACTTGGCAAGGAGCGCCAACATCTATGCCGTCATTGTCTGGCATTTTCACTCGCAGGCGCGCGTCTACCGCGATGTAATCGTCCAAGTATCCAACGACCCGACATTTAGGTCAGGTGTGATCACCATCTTTAATAACGACTTCAAAGGCGAACTTGGGGCCGGCGCGGGTAAGGACCTGAATTACGTTGAAACCTACCAGGGCAAGTTGATCGATGCCAAGGGCGCGAATGGCCGTTATGTTCGCCTCTACAGCAACGGGAACACGACAAACAAATTGAACGACTACATCGAGGTTGAAGTGTGGGGCAAGCCTGCCTGAACTTAGCCGCCGGGGCAGCGCACTAATGGAAAGCTTGGCTACTCCTTCGCGTTGGGCTAGCTGGATAGCGATCTTCTTCGTCGCGCTTATCGGGCTGGCAATTCGCCTGCCACAATTAAGCACCCGGCCCATGCACACGGACGAAGCCGTCAACGCCTACATCGTTGGACAACTGCTTGCCAAAGAGCCTTTCATCTATGACCCGCAGGATCGCCATGGTCCTGCACTGGCGGCACTTGCTCTGCCGATGGTCAGAGCGCAGGGGGCGAGGTCATTCTCTGACCTCACAGAAGCAGAGCTGCGAGTGGTAACAGTCGTGGCAGGGACCATCACAATTTTGCTTTTTGGCGCTGCCGTTGAAATGTTCGGCTTCATGCCTTGCCTGCTCGCGGCGATTCTGTTTGCCGTGGCTCCGTTGCCCGTTTACTACGACAGGTATTTCATACATGAATCGCTATTCTGCGCGGCGACGTTCGGATTGATCCTGTCTGGTTGGCGCGCATCGCAAACGCGCTCCGCTCGCCAGGCAGCGCTTGCAGGCGTGTGTGCTGCTCTCATGCTGGCTTCGAAGGAGACGGCACTCCTTCACTTTTTTGCCCTTGCAGCCGCTGCGATTGTGTTCAGGTTCACGCGCGTGCACGAAACGGGCCAAATGCGACAGGGCCAGTGGAAGATGATATTCACAGCGACTATTTCTTTTCTGCTGCTCAGCGCAGTTTTATTTACGTGGTTTGGCAGAAACTGGAAAAACCTGCCCATGCTATACCATGCCGCCCCCAACCTGATTGCACGCGCGGCTGGTCAAGGTCACGAGAAGCCGTACTGGTATTTCGGCCGGCTTCTCGCTTCCGGGTGGTCCGGTGGACTGCTGGCCGCCTTCGCCTGCCTCGGTATCTTCATCATCCTCAGGAGACGTGGTGCTTCGCCTTATCAATGGCTCGCCTACTACGGAATGTTGATCGCCATTATCTATAGCCTGATTCCATACAAAACACCGTGGCTGGCGCTCAATTTGTGGCTTCCACTGACGTTATTCGCCGCGAGCGCTGTCGAGTCGCTCTGGCGGTGGGGCACAACGAAATTCCCTCGGCGCGCAACGATTCCAGCATTCTGCGTTTTAGCATCCTTAACTGGCGTCGTGATTGCGCACGACACGCGCCAGCGCGTCTTTCTCTATCCTGCGGATGAGAACAATCCGTATGCCTATTCCCAGACTTCGGAAGACATTCTAGGACTACCCGCAGAGATCGCAGATTTGGCTCGCCAAAATGGAATAACCACGCCACGCATTACGGTGATTGCTGCCGATCCCTGGCCCTTTCCATGGTATTTGCGGCACTTTTCCGAAGTTGGTTTCTGGCAACCGGGCCAGCAAAGTGGCGATGCGGATTTCTATATCACTTCAACAGAGGCGGCGGATCAGTACGCCGATAGACTCAAAGGGTTTCGCCCGGAGTTCTTCGGAGTTCGTCCCGGCGCGCTCGTCCTGTTGTGGTCGCCCGCACCCAAATAAATTGCTATGAGTGATATCCATCAGTTCAACGACCACGCCATGGCGACCCATTTTCAAGTGCGCATCAACTGCGCTGAGAAAATGTACGCCGCGCAGGCTGCACAGGCTGCATTCGATCTGGTCGATTCCATCGAAGCGCGCTTAAGCCGCTTTCGAAGTAACAGCGATATTGCCCGCATCGGAGATCTGGCGCCTGGTGAAAAAATGCGCTTGAGCGAGCCGGCCTTTGCCTGCCTGCAAATTGTGGAGCGGATGGAGCAGGCCACGCAAGGCGCATTTTGCGCGACTCCAACGGCTCTGACAAGTCAGCGTTCCCTCCCGGAGTGGAGCCTGTTGCCGAATGAGCAATCCATTCTTTGCATCAGCGGCCAGCTCCAATTCGATCTGGGCGCTATTGGCAAGGGATTCGCGCTGGACCGCATTGCCGAATTACTGTGCAAGTGGGATTGCCGCTCGTTCTTGCTTATCGCCGGTGGCAGCAGCGTACTTGCCGGGGATCCGCCTGCCGATAGCCCAGGGTGGTCCTGCGGCCTGGGTGAAGATGCCGCATCGTACAGGTTCATTCTGACTCACGCTTCATTGAGCGGTTCAGGGTTGGCGGTACAAGGACCCCACATTCTCGATCCCCGAAACGGGCGTCCGGCATCGCGGCAAATGCGTGCATGGGCTCTCGCCGATACAGCCGCTGAATCTGATGCTCTATCTACCGCGTGCATGGTTCTCAGCGAGCCCGCACTTGAAGAGATACTCGCTCAGAACCGTTCCTGGCTGTCTTTTCTCGAAACAGGCGAAGGATACCGGGCGATTGGAAGGCGCGTACTCCCGATTCAATCGTAGAGTTTTGGTGCCGACACCTGGTGGATTCTTGCGGACGGGGGTGGGTTCAAGATGGAGCTGGCGAGATGCCAGCCTGCGGGGCGTGTTGTTTCGAGGGCTCGATCGGGATGCCGCAGAATTGCAGAGCTCAAACGGAAGATCGCAAACCAGCTTCCCGGCCTCCGAGCGTCGAGGGCGGCGGAAAGTCGCGCAATTCAAATCAGTTCCTGAGGTGGAAAGTCAGTGGGAGATTCGCCATGAGCTTCGCTGCCTGGTCTCGATTACCGCCTGAATTCTAGCGCTTGGCTTTCTGTAACAGTTCAAGATCAAGCGGTACGAATCTCGGGCTTTTCGTCTCCAATTCCTTTGTGGAAGAGCAATTTGTCAAGCCCCCGGATGAGGCCGGTGGTCTTCATGACTTCACGAATCGCGAGTAAGGTACCTGAGACATAAGGTGCGGCTCCGGATCCGGCGTCATGGCGGATAGTCAGGCGCTCATCCGGCAAACCAAAGAGCGTCTCAAACGCAATCACGTAACTGGGCAAACGTATGGAATGGACAGGAGTTCCGCTAATCTGTGCTCCGCGCGCCTCAGCAGAACCATGTGTCCGTGCGATCGGCACTTCAATGCGATTGGCAGCGATCTTGGCCAACTCTTCGGCCAGCTCGCGCGTTGTGCCGCTCGGAGCGTCTACCTTGTTGGCGCCGGCATAATCGACGATCTCCCAAGTAGGCATATACCGGGCAGCAATCAGTGAAAAGTGCTTCGCAAGTGCAGCGGTCAAAGAAAAATTACCGGCTGCGATCACGCCGACGCCGCGCGATCGAGCTGCCTGATCGATTTCGGCGTAATCGTCCGCAGTCAGTCCCGAGGAACCGATCACAACTCTCAGTCCTCGCCCAATAGCCCTCATGGTTCGCGCCTTCACTGAGGTTGCAGATGTGTAATCCACTAGCACATCGAAATCTCGTTCGAGCGCTACTTCCAGGTCTGAGACGATAGCAACCCCCGCCGCAGATAAACCGAGAACGAGCCCAATGTCGTGTCCGACAGTCTTCCGGGCAATTGCAGCCGTTAATTCGAACTCCTGGGAGGAGAGGATTGTCCGCGCCAGCAGGCTGCCTGTCCATCCTGTTGCCCCCGCTATGCCTACGCGAATTGGCATTGTGCCTGTTTCATTCATGCGATATCTCACTTCCCTGTTGACGTAACAAGATCGAGGAATCAGCTTCTGTTAATGAGTTTCGCAAACTGGCGGACATCGTGGGCATAGGCATCAGGCTCCTCCCAGGCCGGGAAATGGCCGCCGCTCTTCTGCGTTGAATTCTGGTGGACGTTATAAAAGCGCTCAGCCCACTCCCTGGGTGCAAAAACCAGATCCTTCGGCCACATACAAACTGCCGTGGGAACGCTGACCTGGTCGCTTGTCTTCAACGGAGCGCGGAAGTGACGGTGGTCGTAGTAGAGCCGCATCGACGATCCGATTGTCCCTGTGGCCCAGTAGATCATCAGGTTGTCGATAAGCATCTCACGATTGAACGTCGAAAGCAGATCGTCGCCATGATCGCTCCAGAAGTAGAACTTCTCCACAATCCAGCTAGCCAAGCCCACTGGCGAATCCGCCAGAGCGAAAGCAAGTGTCTGAGGCCTCGTGTAGTGCACGTGCTCATAAGCGCCTTCCTCTGCATCCCACTGTGCGGAGCGAGCTTTATACTTCTTCTCGGCATCGGTCAATGGCGAGGACGCAGGTCCCAGAGGCGGATCTACAACGGAAGCAATATGAATACCTTGTACCGCGTCAGGGTATTTCAATGCGAGACGTGTCGCCACGCCTGCCCCAATGTCGGTTCCAGAAGCAATATAAGCCGGATAGCCGAGATGTTCCGTCATCAAGGCGTTGAACGAGTCCTCGGCATTTACTTGATCGGGTCTAATCGGCCGATCCGTGAAGCCAAACCCAGGCAGCGCTGGCATGACGACATCGAATGCGTCCTCCGCGGAACCGCCAAAGGCAGCCGGGTCGGCGAGCAGCGGAGCCAGCCTTCGATACTCAACGAAACTGGAAGGCCAGCCATTCATCAGCAGCAGCGGCCGCGGCCGCGGACCACGTCCTCTCACGTGCACGTAGTGGACGCTGAAACCAGCAATGGTCGTCCGAAACTGCGGCAGGACGTTTATGCGTTCTTCAGCGGCGTCGAAGTTATACGTCGTTCGCCAGTATTCAACCAACTGTTGCAGGAAGGACTTCTTCGTTCCATACTGCCAATCCGCGGTTACGGCATCGCTCCACCGTGTGCCGGAGAGCCGGCGCAGCAGATCTTTTTTAAAACATTCTCGAATTGGACGTTGAACTGACTCCCTGTTATTTTCTCGTTCCCTCCATTACCGATTGCGATCGCACGCAATTTGCCGACAGCAGCACGAAGCGCCAAAATGAATGCTCGACGGCTCAAGGCGAAAACCGGAGAAGAGCGTGTCTTTCATCACTGATTTCATATTGATACCGGCAGCATGTCCGTCGCCAGCATCTTTGGGCAGTTAGCTTCAGCCGAAGATCGTAGCTGGCTGATCGGCGGACACTTGACCAACTTAACAGGACTATTCCCGTCACCGCCCCACTGGATCATTTGGCGGGGCACTCGTTTTGTGTACCCCAATTCACATAAAGCGGATTCCCGATCAGCCAGAGTTTGCCGTCCGACCCGCGCACTTCGGCACGCAACCAATGCCGGGCGCCGTCGCTCTTCCACACGAACGAACTGCTCTGATCGTTTGAAGAAAGATTCGCAACGGACGCAACAATCTCACTGCCGTTGTCGATCCAATGCAGCGTGCCACCGGCAGCAGCCTCAACCTGCGCCTCTAAAGTCACCGTGCTGCCATTCGGCACTTTAAGAAGATCACCAGCGTGCAGAACCCTATCACCGCTCTGTACCTTTACGTCGAGAATCCGGTTACTGGTTCCGGCCACATCAATAAACACATGGCCGGCGCGAATTGCATCGAGGATTGCGGGGGCCGAGAGCTCGGCAGCATAGACGACGGTTGCGGGACTGCCAACCGAGCCCGCTTTATCCAACGGCATCATCGGTCGATGATTATCGCTGCCTCCGATTCCAGTTAAGCGGCAACCCCGGTCCAGTTGCTGCCTGATTCTCGGGCATTCATCGCCTCTTTATTGGCGTTTCGTAACCTCGTTTCACAGATATTTCAGCGCTCGACGCTGGCCTGGAGATGACGTCATGGAACCTTCCCCCGCCATCCGGCAAGAGCACAAACTGTCGATTTCACAGGAATCATGGCCACAATGGTTTGAACACGATCCGCGATGGGCTCTGGTTCAACGAGTAGTGGCAGGACCCCACTTTACCCGGTCGCACCTGTTGTCGAAGTTTCTTCTCTATATAGTTGCCGAAACTCTCGAGGGCCGCGAGCGGGAAATCACAGAGCACCAGATCGGGGTGCAAGTGTTTGACCGGCGCCCCGGGTATAGTACCGTCGAAGACAACATCGTGCGCAAATACGCCAGGCAGTTGCGCAGGCGGCTAGCAGAGCACTTCGCCGGCGAGGGCAGCTCAGAATCACTGCGCATCGATATTCCGCTCGGCGCTTATGTACCTGTCTTCGTCCGGATTTCCGCTGTACCCCATGCCGCAGAAGTGCACAACTTTCCCGTCTCGTTCAATATTCATACGCAAGCAGTCGTCGCCCGTACCGCTGCTTCGGAGGCGGCTCGACGATGGAATTGGAAGCACTGGCTCTTCGGCGCTACGGGCGCCGTGGCATACAGCGCGATGCTCATTTGCCTTACGTGGTATGCCACGGCTGGAGCCCGCGCTCCGAAACCGGCTCCGCAGCCGGCCGACGCGCTTTGGGCGGCCCTGTTCGACGGCCCGGAAAACACCTTTATCGTACCCGCCGACGCGGGCTTCAATCTTCTCGAGGATCTTTCGCGCCGTCCTATGCCTCTCGCGGATTACATCCAGGGCGAATACCTGGAGCTGCCGCTTGCCGGAGTCGATGCGCACAGCGCGGACGATCTGCGGTCCCAGCGCTTCACCAGCTTTGTCGACTTTCAGATTATTGGCGCCCTCGCCCACCTATCTGAATACAATCCTCAGCGTGCCTTTCTGCGCTTTCCCCGCGACTTGAGGCTTGACGACCTTAAGGACGCCAACGCAATTCTCATCGGCTCGGTGGGCAGCAATCCCTGGGCCTATCTTGCCGACAACAGTGCCAACTTCAGGATTGTTTATCGCCAGGGCATGCAGGGCGCGACAATTATCAATACCAGGCCGCAGCCGGGAGAAACGCCGTCGTACGCTAGCCATTGGAATGAGCCGGCGCACGAAACCTTTGCCCTGATCGCGTTTCTTCCCAACCTGGGCGGCAGCGGGCACCTGCTGCTATTGCAGGGACTCGACGTGGCCGGAACCCAGGGCGCTGCAGAAACGCTGTTTCATCAGAGCGCCATCGTGCCGGTTCTGCGGCGCGCCACCCGGCCGGACGGCTCGCTTCGCTGCTTCGAGATCCTGCTGCGCTCGACGAGCATCGAATCCAACGCCAACGGCACGCAGGTCATCGCCAGCAGAATCTATTAGACGTCAAGTTGGTTTGCAGGCAGGGATCCGAACCCTAATCGCCGCAACGTCGAGTTACGGCCAAGTGGACTGGCGGTACACGGAAAATTTCAGACACCGCTCGGGCCCACTCGCAGCGGATCGATTCCAACCCCCGGCACTCTGCGCCCAAAACAGCTTAGGTCGTTTATGGAATCCCATTGAATTTGAGTGCAAGTAAGTGCTTATTATAGAAATATTTATCGTATGCGCCCCTCTGCGGCATCTCGCTGGCTACTCGCCAACTTGAACAAAGCCATTGCCGTCGCGAAGCTTGTCGTCGCTTCAGGAACCCGCACAGGCCGCCAAGGCGTCATCTTCGTTTTCGAAGACGCCGAAGAGATTTAGAACGCCCACCATTTTGAGTGTCTTGGAGATCATGTTGGTAGGTTTGACCAATTGAACGCTGCCTCCAACCTTGGCCGCTGTTCGCAGCGCGTTTACGAGCGAACCGATGCCCGACGAATCCATGAAAACCAAGGCCTCCAGGTCGATAATCAGGTAGATATGACCGCTGGAGAGCGCATTGAGATAGGCGCCTTCAAACTGGTTCACTGGCTCACCCCACACGAGGCGACCCTTCGGTTTGAGCGTGCAGAATATTCCATTCTCCTTGATGTCCAGATCCACAAAATCTCCCTTAAGCAGATTTCACTTTACTACGCAACCCGGGGTTGTTAAGCTCGTGACGAATTTTCATTTTCGACGTAGCGCCTTGTCAAGGGGCTTGAATGAGGCCGAAGTGAGCGGCAAGTGAGGATGCGTCGCTCCGATAGCGCTGCGGCCATCAACATCGGGGTCGATTCCTCAATGCAGCAGACGCGATGGCTACCGGCATTTGCCCCGGGGCTGACAGTTTAGTAGGCTGTTCTTCAAACTCAACTCTACTCCTGGCGGAGGACCGCACGCTACGCGCCTATCCAAGACCTTGAAGGCGGCGCGAGACCGCTGATACCCTTGTCGAATCACCCCAAACCAATGTTCTCAGAGATGCGCCGCCAATGACAGACGTGAAGAGCGCAATCCCATCCATCGACGAGGCCGTCATTGTGACGGCGACGCAACTGCTGGGCGCCTTCGACTCCGCATCCCGGGCGACCGTGATCGCCTCCAGCGTTGCCGGCCTGGTCCCAGACAGCGCCTGCATTGTCCACTTGCAACGCCCCCAAAATGACCTTGAATCGTGGACCATCGCCGGCATTGCGGGAGAGATTTCGCTAGTCGATGCGCAACACGCCGGCAATTGGCTGTTTGAGGTCCCGGACTCGTTTCCAGCCGAAGGGCAGATCTACGATGAGACCCGCCTGAATCGCGAATACTTCGCGCACTTCAACGTATCGCGCTCGGTTAGCGCGATCGCTTATCTGCCCGTGGAGCAAGAAGGGCAACTGGCGGCCGTCCTCGAGATCGTTCTCTTTTCAGGCGCCATCAAGCAGCGGCAACTGAATAATCTTGCTCCCATTGCGCGCCTCGCAGGGCCCGCTCTTGTTTCGGGCGAATATTTCGAACAGCAGCACCATAATCTTCTCGATTCCATCCACCGTATGTCGCAACTGTACGACCTTGAGAAATCGCTGAATGCCACGCTCGACTTGGATACGGTTATTGCGATGATCCCGGCGAAGGCGATCGCAATGCTTCCGTGCCAGGCGATCAATTTGTGGCTCTTCGACGGCTCCGATCTGCGAATGGTTGCAGGCAAAGGCGCCGACGACACGGTGGAAGTGGGCCTGGTCGAGGCTCCCGGCGAAGGCTACGTGGCCGATATGGCCGAAGAAGGCGAGCCGCTGCTGATTGACGACCCGGACGATGAACGTCTGCAAGCCCGCAATGCACGGCGAAACCCTGAGAGCTCCGTCCCGCCGGTGAGCAGTGCGCTGGTGGTTCCTCTCATGCAGGATGACTCGGAGGTCGGCGTCCTTGAAGCAATCAATCGCGAGGGCCGGCCCTTCGATGACGACGACGAGTTCCTTTTTTCTTCGATGGCCGAGACGGTCTCCAATGCTCTGAAAAACGCCAGCCTCATGATGGCCGAGCGTAAGCTGGAGATTCTCAAGGTTCTGGTGCAGGTCAGCTCGGAGATCACCACCACGCTGCGGCTCGACCGGCTGCTGCAGATCATCGTCAACAGCCCGCAAAGCGTGTTGCCCTACGAGCTCTGCGCGATTGCGCTCGACAATCGCGGAAAGCTGCAATTGAAGGCCGTTTCAGGTATGGCGCGGCTGCCTATGGGAGACCCTGCGGTGGCGCGGGTGGAACAGTTGGTGAACTGGCTTTCATCGGAGCCCGAAGCCTTGAACATCAGCTGGCACGAGGGTTCAAAAGACGAGAGCGAAGACCTGGCCCCTGCTGTGCGCCGTCATTTTGAGGAGACTGGCTATCGCGCCTTATATTCTCTGCCGCTGAACGACGACCAGGGAAGAGTGGGCGTGCTCATCTTCGAGAGCAGCGACCCCGATTTCCTCGGCGTGGCCCAGATAGAAATGATGAAGGTGCTGGCCGGGCAGACAACCGTGGCCTTGCGCAATGCGCTCCTCTATCGTGAGGTCCCGCTTATCAGCCTGCTGGAACCGCTGATGCAGAAGCGGAGGGCCTTGCTGCGCACCACGCGCCGGCGCCGCCTTGCGTACGCCGCCGCGGCCGCCGCCTTGATCCTGTTTCTCGCGTTTTGTCCGCTGCCCATGCGCGTGGGGGCCGACGCAGTGATCGAGGCACGGCACCTGGCCACAGTGGCAGCGCCGGTTGACGGCACCGTTGAAGCGGTCTATGTGCATGAAGGGCAGCGCGTATCTGCAGGCGACCTTCTGGGAAGCTTGAACGACTGGCAATGGCGCACCGACCTCGCGGCTTCCGAAGCCCGGTATCAAACAGCGGAGCTGGTAATGGAGAACGACCTGGCTCATGACGCGTCCCGGGCCGGGGCCGACCGCGCTCAGGCGGAGTATCTCCGCTCTGAGGTTGACCGCGCTCGAGCACGGCTTGAGAGCGCGCGTTTACGCTCACCCATTGATGGCGTTGTAGTCACTCCCAATCTGCAAAATGCCGCGGGCGAGCATCTCGATGCCGGCGCACCTTTCGCCCAGGTGCTCGATATCAATTCAGCGGTCGTGCAGGTTGCCATTCCCGAGCGAGATGTAACCCTGCTGAGCGCAGGCCAGCCGGCGGCCATCAAGCTCGACAGTTATCCGCAGCGTACCTGGCGCGCGCCTGTCTCGGTCGTCAGCCCCCAGGCGACCGCAGGTGACGGCGAACGCACCTTTGCAGTGGAAGTTCCCATTCGGAATGCCGACGCGACTCTTCGTGCGGGCATGACCGGCCGCGCAAAAGTCTTTATCGGCTGGCGTCCGGCTGGGTATGTCATGTTGCGCGGGCCTGCTCTCTGGACTTGGCAGACCTTGTGGAATTGGATCGGCTGGTGATTTCTATGAAACGTCGCTCTATACGCCGTGAGCTTGTGATTGTCGTCGCCGTTCCGCTGGCTGTCGCGGCTTCGATCGCAATTCTCGGCTGCAACTCCCGCACTCCATCCGCCGTTGCTGCTGCCTCGCCCGAAACTTCAGCGGTTTCTGCGGCTCCCCCCGCATCCGCGCCCGTGCCGCAGCCAGTGGCGCTCGACCCAAAGCTATATTCCACCACCGGGCCGCTGGTGGCTGAGCAGCAAGCCGACGTCGCGGCGGAGCGCGATGGCCGCGTAGTAGCCGTAACGGTGCAGATTGGCGACCATGTGCAGACCGGCCAGCTTCTGGCTCAGCTCGACGATCGTGCCTTGCGTGCCGCCTGCGATGCGAAGGCTGCGCGTGTCGCCTCGGCACAGGCGTCGGTCAGAGAGTGGGAGGCCGAAGAACTCAGCGCCAGGGCCAGCCTGCGCCGAGCCGATAGCATGCGTGCCGACAAGATTATCAGCGAGGAGGATTGGGAGCACGTTAAATACAGGGTCGATGAGACTGTTGCCGAAGTTGCCCGTTACCGTTCCGAGGAAACCGCAGCCGAGGCCGACTCTAAAACGGCCAGCCTGCAACTGGAGCAATCGCGCATCGTGGCGCCGTTTTCCGGCGTGGTAGGCCGCAGTTCGGCCCTTGCCGCACAGGAAGTTAAAACTGGAGACGTACTATTTTGGATTACTGCTGAAGCGCCGCTTCACGTTCTGTTCACCGTTCCTGAATCGGTGATGGCGGCCTTTACCACAGGCAAGCCTCTTGACCTCACCACCGCCGACTATCCCAGCCTGCACCAACGTGGCCGCATTCTTCGCGTCAGCCCGGTCATCGACCCGGCAAGCGGCAGCGTGCAGGTAATTGGCGAAGCAGTGCATCCTTCTCCGCTGCTCAAGCCCGGTATGCAAATGCAGGTACATCTGGCGCCATGAATCTCAGCGAAGCCTTTGATGCCGCGCTTCCCGAAATACCGCACGCACGCCTCGCGCGGGGCCGTCCGCCGCGCCTCGATCCCGATCTCATAGTCCGCGACGACACGCTTGACGGCGAACCGATTGTCGGCGTCTTTCAGAGCGACGGAGGTAATTATTACCGCTTCCCGCCGGCGCAATGGCAGATGTTACAGCTCTTCAACGGAGAGCGCACCTATGAGGAGATTGCTGAGGAATGTGCCACCCAGACCGGTGAGCAGATCAGCCCGGAAGACCTGCGTCTCTTCGCGGACAACCTGGAAGAGGCGAATTTCTGGCACAAGAGCCCGCAGGAAAAAAACATCGCGCTCAGCCAGAAGATCGCTGCCCAGCGGAATCGCCGCGCGGAGCGGAAGTCGAAGATCAACCTGGCCCATATCTCGTTTTCCGCCTGGGACCCCGATACTTACTTGACGCGGCTCGATGCGGCCATTGGTCGCTACCTCTACAGTCCCTGGTGCGTCCTGGCAACCCTCATCCTCTTCCTCTTCGAGTTTTCGGTCTTCGTCTCGAAGTGGAGCTTCATCGGGCCCGATATCGCGCTCTACTACAACTTCCTGAACAAAGGCTTCGGGGACATGGTCCAGTTCTGGCTCCTGATCCTGGCTCTCGGCTTCGTCCACGAATCAGCCCATGGCCTCACCTGCAAGCATTTCGGCGGAGAAGTTCACAGAATGGGCCTCATGTTTCTCTTTTTGACGCCCTGCTTCTTTGTCGATATGACCGCGATTTGGATCAACTCCAGCAAGATCGAGCGCATTTACACCATCATTGCCGGCATGTGGAGCGAGATGATGATTTGCGGCCTGGCCATGATCGTATGGGTCAACACCCAGAGCGGCCAGTGGATCCACGACCTCGCCTACCAGGTCATCCTGCTCTCCGGCCTGGCCGTCGTCGTAATCAATCTCAATCCTTTAATCAAACTCGATGGCTACTACTGCATGACCGAACTGATGGGCATTCCCGACCTCAAGGAGCGCTCTACGGCTTTCATGACCGGGTGGTTTCAAAGCCGGATTCTGAGCCTTCCGGCGGAAACCCTCGTCGTGCCCCGCCGCCGCGTTCCGCTCTTCATCGTCTACGCGCTGCTGTCGGGTGCCTACAGCTATTTCCTGCTCTTCTTCGTCATCCGCCTTTCGTACAACATCTTCTCTCATTGGCTGGCGGAGTTTGCCCTCATTCCTTCCGGCTACTTGGCCTTCGTCATGTTTCGCTCGCGCCTGCGTTCGCTGCGCAAAGTGGCCGCACATTATTGGGAACTGAAGATTCGCTCCGGCCGCTTCCTCCGGCCGCTTCCGTTGTCTGCAGCGGCTTTGGTGGCCGTACTTCTCTTCGTACCTATATGGCGCGATCGCGAAGACGCCTGGTTCGTCATTGAGCCGGCGCACACTGAAACTCTCCATGCCGCGGTCCCCGGCCGTCTGGAACAGGTGCTGGTCCAGGAAGGAGAAACGGTCCGCGCCGGTCAGCCTCTTTTGCGGATGAGCAGCTTGATGGCGGCTTCCATGCATTCCTCCGCCTCCGCGCAGGTTGGAAGCGCGCAATACCAAGCCGTCTCTGCTGAGCTCAAAGGCCAGACCATCGGACCCGCGGCAGCTCAGCAAAATGCTTCGCGGCGCTCCACATCTCTGGCTGGTGAGGCAGTTGCTTCGCTGCAGATCACTGCCCCCTCGGCTGGCATTGTCCTCACCCGGAATCCTGGCGCTCTCCTCTACCAGGATGTCGCTGCCGGGCAGTCACTGCTCGACCTGGCGAGCGGCGCTCCTCCTGTGGTGCGGGTGTACATCCCGGTTTCAGCGCTGGATCGAATCAAACCCGGTTCCGAAGTGGCTATTGCCCTCCCCGACCGGTTTTCCATTGTGCGGTTTGCGCTCGCACCGTTCGGAAGCGACGCCCAATCCCTACCCGCGGGCCTGATTCCGAAGCAAAAATATCAAGGCATTAAACTCCCCGTCTTCTATTGCTCGCGCATGGTGCTGCCCGCCTCCACCGGCAACGCTTTGTTCGGAGTTTCGGGACAGGCCAAGATCTTCGGTGAGCGTCGCAGTCTGGCAGCGCGGGGCTACATCGTCCTGGCCAATTTGACCAAAGCCCACGTCTGGTAAAGGCGTAAAAGACTGGAAAAACGCGAACGGCGGTCGCTGACGCGATCGCCGTCCCCAATCACACTAATTCAGGTTTGCTCCGAGTCTTAATCGGTCAAGCCCTCGTCAGCCTAAACGAACTTGCTGGCTCCGAGCACCTTCTGGGCGCCGAGCATCTTCTGCGCACCGAGCACCTTCTGAGCGCCAAGCATCTTCTGCGCGCCAAGCATCTTCTGCGCACCGAGCACCTTCTGCGCACCAAGCACCTTCTGCGCTCCAAGTACCTTCTGGGCCCCAAGCACTTTCTGGGCCCCAAGCACTTTCTGGGCTCCGAGCACCTTCTGGGCGCCAAGAACTTTCTGGGCTCCGAGAACCTTGCCGGCTGCGACCATCTTGCTGGCGGCCGCTGCGTTGGAGAGCGTTGCGCTCTTGGTGGCGGGCGTGGTGCTCGTTCCCTTGCTGATCAGAGACTTCTTCGTGATTGCCATTGTTATTCTCCCCAAAGATTTTGGATTGTGTTCCGACGCCATAATTGCTTGCATCTCGCGTGCCAAACCCGGGATGACGGGTCACATTCTGTAATTCATTGAAATATTAACACTTAGCAAGTGGGAGGATTTTTGAAGATCGAAGGTTGCCCCTGCCAATTGGGTTAAATATTAACCCATGAGTGGTTAATTTTTAACCCACCCCCATTTAGATTCCATACTTCCGGCACAAATACTTCATGCGTTGTCCGTCGAGATTCAACAGGCGCGCCGCCGCGGCTTTGCTCCCCCCGGTGCGGTTCAGAGCGGTAGTCAGTAAGGCAACTTCAAGCCGGCTCACTTCCTTGTCGAAGTCGGCGCCTTCGGCCGGCAGCAGGACGGCCTCTTGCACGGCGATGCTTTCAGCCAGCACGCGTGACGGCAAATGGCTGACGCCGATTTCATCTCCGCGCACGGTTACTATGAGTCGCTGAACCAGGTTTTCAAGTTCGCGCACATTTCCCGGCCAGGAGTGCTCTTCAAGCGCGGCCAGCGCATCCTCGGTCAGCCGCTTCACCCCGATTCCGTTCGCCAGGCAGTGTACCTGGAGAAAATACTCGCACAGCATTGGAATATCGCCACGACGGTCCCGCAGTGGCGGCAGATCGATGGGAATCACATGGATTCGGTAATACAGGTCTTCGCGGAAACGCCCGGTTCGGGCCATCTCCTCCAACGGCTCATTGGTGGCGCAGATCAGTCTGAAGTCGATCTTGCGAAATGTGCGCCCACCCAGCCGCTGCACCTGATGGTCTTCAAGCACGCGCAACAGTTTGGTTTGCAGCGGTACCGTGAGAGTCGCAATTTCATCAAGGAAAAGCGTGCCACCGTCAGCTAGTTCAATCTGACCGGGACGCGATTCGGTGGCTCCGGTAAAGGCGCCGCGCTCGCTGCCGAAAAGCTCCGACTCAATGAGGTTTTCCGGCAGCGCCGCGCAGTTCAGGCGAATGAAAGGCTTGTCTGATCGCCGGCTGAGCGCAACAATGGCCCGCGCAGCCAACTCCTTACCGGTGCCGCTTTCCCCGCGGATAAGGACGTTGATGTTGCTTCCGGCCACTTGCTGAATGGCGTCATAGACCAGCCGCATCGGTTCGCTGGAGCCTACAAAATCCTGGAAGCGGCTGGACTCCAGGATTTGGTTGCGCATTGCCGCTTCCGCGCGGTAGCGAAGCAACTCCACGAGCACTGTCCGCAATTCCACCACGTCGACCGGGGACCGGAAATGCGCGTCCGCTCCAGCCTCGAGCGCCTGCTTTTCGACCGAGCGGGTCACGGCACGGCTGAGTGAAATGAGCGTCAGATTGGCGTCGAGGCGGCGTAGCTCACTCAGCACGCGCAGGCCGCCGAAAGTGTCCCTCCCCATGGTGTCGATGTCCAGGACAATCGCAGCGACGGCGTCCTGGCGCTGCGCCCAGCGGGCCAACCCATCGTATTCGCCGCGCTGGGTTACGCTGCACCAGGGCTCAATTTCGAGAGCCGCGAAATTCAGGAACTCGTTGTCGGCTGAAACCAGGCAGACGGGCGGTAATGTTCTCTGCCGGATTGCGGTCGCTTCCTGGGGCGCTCTTGTCTGGGCCATTCGGATCAAGCTCCTGTTGCTGAGGTTCCGGTCAAAAGCTGCCAGGGACGAGGCGGCTAGCTGATCTTCACGCGGCAATCAGCCGGGTTGCCGGGTCCTTATCTCGCCATTGCCCGAAGCTACGGCAACAATGGTGATAGCTGATTCATCCTTCAAGCAAGCAGCGATGGGGGTTCGCTGCTGGGTTTCGCCGGCGAAAATAGGTGCACGGCCGAGGATGAAGGAAAAACTCTCAGTGCACGGCAAAGGGATTGCGAAACTTGCGGGCTTCCTTCTGCATGTAGCCGGCTAAATCAAAAAAGATTGCATGAAACGCCTCAGTTTACCACGCACTTAGACGAATGAGAGCGGGATTGCCCAGCAGCGCCAGGCGCTTATGAATTCAGGCCTGATGATAACCAGCGCTCGAGTCGGTCAGCGTAGGTGCGGCTTGAGCGATGCTCGGAACCGTCTGAGAGCTTCACCGTGAATTCGCGGTTCTCGATGGATCGCAGTTCCAATATGCCTTTTGATTGCACAATCCGGGAGCGGTGGATGCGAAGAAACTTTGCCGGGTCGAGCCTCTGCTCGAGTGATGCCATCGTCTCGCGTACGAGGTAAGAGCGGCCGCTGACGTGCAGTTCAACATAGTCACCAGCGGCTCCGATCCACTCGACATCCTCCGCAGTGACGATTTGAATGCGCGATCCGGTTTGCACCGTAAACCGCGCTGCATATTTCTCCGCGGCTCCATCCAGCATCTTCATCACCCGCTGAGTCATGTCGGCTTTTGATTTGGATTCGATCAGATCACGGGCTCGTGCGACCGCTGTCGCAAAGCGTCTGTCGTCGACCGGCTTTAACAGGTAATGCAGGGCATGAACATCGAATGCCCGCAAGACGTGTTGCTCATACGCGGTTAGAAAAATCACGGCGGGCATGCTTTCAACAGGCAGTGCCCGCAGGACCTCAAAGCCATCCATACCCGGCATCTGGATGTCGAGAAACACAACATCGGGAGATCGTTCCAAAATCTTCTCCACTGCCGAATGCCCGTCTCCGCATTCTCCAACGATCTCCACATCCTTAAACTTACGCAGCCTTAGAACGACGCCGCGGCGCGCCAAAGGTTCGTCGTCGACAATCAGAGCCCGCACTGCAAGGCCTCCTGCAATTTCCGCGCGCGGCGTAACGGCAACTCCAGCACCACTTCGCAACCGCCCGCTTCAGGCCACCCTAGCGAGAATTCAAAATCCGCGCCATAAAGTGTCTTCAGGCGCTCCGCTGTGTTTCCAAGACCGATTCCACTTCCATTCCTTTTCTGCTCGCCCCCACCGCGGCGTCCGGAGTTCCCAATCACAATTCGCAACCGGTTGGCATCGAGCGCACTTTTAATCGCAATCCACCCACCTTCAACCACTGACGCTACTCCATAGCGCACAGCGTTCTCAACCAGCGGTTGGAGCACCATACTTGGCACCAGGGCATCCCGCGTTTCCAGTGGAACAGCCATATCGATTTTTAGCCGGTCGCCCAACCTTGTTTGCTCGATCGCCAGGTACCCCTCGGTAAAGGCCAGTTCCTGAGAAAGCGTCACCTCCGCCGCGACTTCGGAGTCCAGGCTTGTGCGCAGAAGATCTCCGATCTGCGCCAGCATCCGAGTTGCCGCAGGCGCATTTCCATCCAGGACGAGTGTGGAGACGGCATTGAGAGAGTTGAATAAAAAATGAGGATTCAATTGATAGCGCAAAGCCAGCAGCCTTGCCTCTCGAACCTCAGACTCGGCGCGAAGCAGCCGCTCCTTCTCCATGCTCGATTGCTGCCATTGTTTAATGCTGAAGTACAAACTGCACCACATGAAGAGAATGAAAAAAGACCACGCCCAAACAGTAACCAAAGCGTGCCAGGGCACAGGATGGAAAAGCCTCAAAGTGAGGCAGGCTGCACAGGCTGCGGGAATGGCCGTGACCATGGCCGCCGCGGCTGCTTTCAATTCAAAGTCGATCCAGGAATGTGATTGTCGCAGCAGCCATCGGCAAACAGGGCGAAGGGTGAAACTTCCCAGGAACATGAAGACGATAGGCACCGTCTCTAAATCGATAGTCTCGCGCTTAGTCAAAAATGAATGGATCGATTCCAGAAGGTTGAAAAGATAAAAGCAGACCCATCCGATGATCTGGACTTGCCAGAAGGACCGTAAATTCAAGACGTTCTCTCGATTCATGAATGAATTCTAGCTCAGGTGACGATTCCCCATTCTGTGGCCTGGCGCACGAAACCCTCGGTTCATCGCATCTCTCAATCGCCTAGCGGATTAGGTCCGGATTATCACATTCATTGAGCTACGCTCTGTTCACGGTTGGAAGTTCGAAGTCAATCGCTGCGCCCAAGACGCAAACAACGAGTTGATATCAACGTATTTGTGAACCGATGCTTCGCCTTTGCATGTATTCCCCAGCCTGAGCATGATTAGATGCGACGGCTCGGTTGGAGGTCAGAATGTCTTTCTTTCGAGATGTGAACATTGCGTTCCGCCCACGCTTGCGTGCGCGGGTTGAGACTGCGGCCCTCTCCTTGATACTCGTTATCGGTTTTGGTGCCGCCACGTCGCGATACGCCTGGGCGCAAGATGCCAAAGCTGAATACGCCAGTATGGCGCCGCTTGACCAATACCTGATGCCCAATCGGAACGATGAGATAGCGCTGGCGCGGAGCGCGGCGCCGCCTTCGATTTCAGACAACGCAACAGTTCTTGTCTTCGACAAAACCGGATACCAGACCGCAGTCGAAGGGAAGAATGGCTTCACATGCCTGGTGGAACGCGCGTGGATGTCTCCATTCGATAGCCCGGAGTTCTGGAATGCCAGCATGCGCGGGCCGATTTGTTATAACCCGGCTGCGGTGCGGACCATTCTTCCTTACACAATTTTCAGAAGCAAGCTGGTACTGACGGGAATGTCCAAAGCGCAGATGCACGACAAGATCGTCGCCGCGCTCACAAAGGGCGAGTTGCCGATTCCCGAAGCCGGCGCCATGTCATACATGATGTCGAAAGATGGCAACCTTGGCGACTCCGTCGGACACTGGCACCCGCACCTTATGTTTCATGTTCCCAAAACCGACCAGGCGGCTTGGGGAGCAGATGTGGAAGGCTCGCCGGTGTTGTACAACGACCAGTTTCGCGACGTTCCGGAACCGGAAATCATTTTCATGGTGGCTGTTTCTCATTGGTCAGACGGCGCACCTGCGCCACAACACGGCGCTGATTGAGGTACCGGAATCGGCTCCACGTATGACAACAAACGATTCAAAAGTTCTGCCTGATTGGCAGTTCATATCAACTTTGGAGGTGTTCAGTGAGGCCAGTGACTTTCAGTTTAGAGCTAAGCCGTGCGGCTGCCCTTTCAGGTAAGCCGTGGAGTCGTTTCAGGTCGCTCACCTTGCTTGTATCCGTCGCTGTTGCTGCCTTGTCCGCCTGCGGCGTCGTGGCCTCTGCACAAGTTGATGCTGGCCAGATCGCCGGTACTGTGGCCGATCAGACGGGAGCCGTTGTTCCCGACGCCTCCATTACGATAAGGAACCTGGCCACCAACGTTTCACGCACCGCCGTCTCCTCGGTGACTGGCGCATACCTCATCAACGGTCTCGAGCCGGGTACTTATCAGGTGACAGTAGATTCGGCCAGTTTCAGGCCATTTGCGGCAAAGGTCGAAGTTACAGTTGGCGGCCACGTTGCGGTCGATGCCAGGCTGTCAGTCAACACTGCCACAACTGAGGTGGAAGTGATCGGTGAAGGCGGTGCGCAGGTCAACACGCAAACGCAGGAGCTCTCACAGGTTGTCGACACACATCAGATGGAGCGACTGCCCAGTCTCACTCGCAATCCCTATGACTTCGTAACCCTGTCCGGCAATGTCTCCAGCGGCGACAACTCCACCAATGACGGCGGCAACGCAGTGAGCGGCGGCAGCGGTCAGAACCTCACCAACCGCGGTGTCGGCTTTGCCATCAACGGCCAGCGCGAGTCCGGCACCGAGATCCTGCTTGACGGTGTTGAGAACGTGGCGATCTTTGCCGTGGGTATCGGCCAGGATGTGCCCGTCGACGCTGTGCAGGAATACAGCGTGATCACCAACAACTTTTCTTCTGAGTACGGACGGGCGTCGGGTGGCGTTGTGAACCTCACTACAAAGGCCGGCACCAACTCCATCCATGGCTCAGCCTGGGAGTTCAACCGTCTCTCTGACTACACCGCCAACACCTACGGCAACGATGCCAACGGTTTGCCCAAGGGCGCATATACCCGCAATCAGTTTGGTTATGCCGCCGGCGGCCCAATCATGAAGAACAAGCTATTCGTCTTTGAGAGCACGGAGTGGACGCGCGTTCGATCGACGGCGATTGAGCCCGAAGAAATATTCGACCCCGCGTTCATCGCCATGATGCCTGCGAATGTTCAGAGTTACTACACCACCTACGGCCAAACCACGCTGAAGCCGGCTGGTGTAGCCGCCACGGCGGGCCAGATTGTAAACACCTGCGCTTTTGGTTCTTCATCCACGACCGCTTGCGTCAACCCTACTCCCTTCCCCATGATCAATGGAGCCACGGCGGTCCCGGCATCAACCCCGGTATTCGATGCAGTCAACGTGAGTGTGCCATTCGATGCCGGCGGCGGTCTTCCCCAGAATACCTACGATCTGGTGGGCCGCGTGGACTTCAACCCCACTGAAAAGACGCAGATGTATTTTCGCGGAGGTCGCGAGGGATCTAACCAGTTCCTCGGCTCGGCTGCCTACTCCGCCTATCCGCAATACGACGTGGGCGCCCTGTTTCTGAACCAGAGCTACCTCTATTCGCTGGCGCACATATTCTCGCCGAGCCTGTTTCTATCAGTGAAGACGAGTTATACGCGCTATAACGCCGTCACCTCATTCGACACTTCGCTCACCGGAACGCCAAACCTGATGTTTGTTTCGCCCACCGACCCGGTGACACAAGGTCTTATCCAGATGCCTGGACTTGAAAACTCCAGCGAGCCCGGTGAGGGGGGTGTCCCGGTGGGCGGGCCGCAGAACACGATACAATTTGAGCCCGATTTAAGCTGGACCAGGAACAAGCATAGTTGGCGCTTTGGCGGCTTGGTCACCTACATTCAGTTGAACTATGCCTACGGCGCTTATGCCCAGGCCGTCGAACAGCTTGGCCCAGCGTTCAGCGGAAGCATGGATGACCTGGTGAATCAGGCCGGTGGCGCCAACGGCGCAACCCTGATCGGCTTCCAGGCCCGCGTCGATCCCCAGGGTAAGCTGCCTTGCCCGGCAGACACCTCTTTTACGGATGGCAACTTCGGTGGACCAACAACGGGTGCCTCATGCGCTGTTCAAACTCCGCTGACTGCAGCCAACTACGCCCGCAGCTACCGCTATAAGGATTGGTCGACGTACGCGCAGGACAGCTACAAGGTAACTCCTCAGTTGACCATTAACCTTGGCCTGCGTTACGAACATTACGGCGTGCAGCACGATAGTCATCCGGGAGACGACTCAAACTTCTATTTCGGATCCGGTAGCGGACTTGAGCAGCAGACCCGCGCAGGCTCAGTTCAAATTGCCGATAAGAGCGCGGCTGGCGGGTTCTGGAAGCCCCGCTGGGGAACCTTCGCTCCACGTGTGGGCTTTGCATTCGACCTCTTCGGCAATGGCCGTGACAGCCTCCGCGGCGGATACGGAATCAGCTACGAGCGCAACTTCGGAAACGTGACCTTCAATGCCAGCTTTAATCCTCCAGCGAGCGCTGTTATCAGCGATGCATGCAGCGTTGACGATGCAAGCTGCATTGCGACAGTAACGAATCAAAACCTTGGCCCATTAGGCCAATCGAATGGAGTCGGCTACCTGCCTCCCGTCGAGCTTCGGCACCTGGATCAAAACATAGAAGTGGCGCAAACCCAGTTCTGGAGCCTGGCCATTCAGCACCAGCTCGTCCCCAGCACAGTTGTTGAGATCAGCTATAGCGGCGCAAAGGGCGGCCATCTCTACGATCTGGCTAACGTCAACCAGGTTGGCGCAGGCCAGGTTTATCTCGGCGACCCTGTGGTCCAAAGCAACGCCAACTGCTCAGGTTCCGGAGTCACGAACCTTAACTCCGGATTGGCGGAATGCCTTACTCGCCCTGACGCGCAGTATACAAACATCAACATGCGCGGCTCTGCGGCTGCCAGCAGCTATAACGCGTTGAACCTCAAACTGCAAACTCAAAACCTGCACAGAACTGGCCTGAGCCTGTCGGCGAACTACACATGGGCGCACTCGCTTGACGATCTGAGCTCGACCTTCGGCGATAGCCTGCAGGGCGGTTCGGGCTATGTTGGATCGCTCGGTTACACCTCACTTGCCGATCCCGGCCTCGATTGGGGCAGCTCCGACTTCGATATCCACCAACGCCTCTCCGTCGCTCCCATTTGGGAGACCCCGTGGTTCAAAAATGGCGGAGCAATGATTGAGCGCGAAGCACTCGGTGGATGGTCGTTTTCAGGCATTTACACGGCCCGCGGCGGTGTCCCCTTCTCGGTCTTCGACTACAGCGAAGACCAAACCTACTACACCGTGCCTCGTCTCGAAGCTTCCACACCTTTCAGCAGCTACAAAGTAGCTAAGAAACCAACAACAATGGGCCCCAACAATTTCAATGGCTTGAACATTCCCGCGCCGAGGAGTTTTGTTCCTTACAGCAGCGAGCTTGGTATCTCCGACTTCGGACCCTTCCCAGGTGACATGATGCGCCGCAACTCGCTTCGCGGTCCGGGAGCATGGAACGTCGACGCTGCGTTACACAAGACCTTCCCGCTCACTGAGCGTGTGGGATTGGAGTTCGGCGCCGAGGGGCTGAACGTCTTGAATCACCACAACTACTACGTGAACACAACCACGCTGGCCTTCTTTGGCCCGGGAACTTTGAGCAACGTTACTGAAGAACGCGGTGGCCTGGGTACGCTGGCCACGGGTGGCAACCACGACGAGCGGCGCTTTGGCCAATTCTCGCTCAGCGCAAGGTTCTAACCATTTGGCAAGCGGCCCGCTGTCGTGGATTGGCTCCCTGTTCGTCTGTCAGCCACCCATTTGCGGGTTCACTTCCGGCGAGCAACGCCTGCTTTCAGCGGCGCTTGACGGCAAACCCGATGAGGCTGTGCTTGAAGCGCCCGGCATTTCCATCGACGGCGTGAAGAAAACATGGCGCTCAGTTTATGGGAAAGCCTCAGGTTGTCTTCCGAATGTAATCCCCGCAAACTCTGGCGGCGAAAACGGCACTTCGCTTGGCAAGGAGAAGAAGCTTCTTCTCCTTGCCTATCTTCGTGAACACCCCGCTGAATTGCCCCCACGTCGTCAAAAATACCCCCGAGAGAAATAATTGGCAGGCCGCGACAGCCCTCATGTTCACCTGTCCAAGATGATGACTTTTCGCTCACGTGGACACCGGCAACTAAATGCGCACAATGTCATTCCCCCACCCCGCGGCGTATTCGATACCAAATTGCGCGGCTGGCTGAACATCGGTTGCCCCCAACGACGGGCTGAGCGCCAGCCCTCAATCGATCAATCTGTAGGGTGAGATCGCGGGATACGACAAAGACAGCACCAGCCTGGGTCATGCTTTTCCGCGTTCGGCCACACGATAGCCTCATTGCGGCAACAGTGATCTTAGCCGGTTGTGCGTGGGCTACTCGGTCGGCGCGGGGAAAGCGGAGAGAAAAGACATTCAGAAGGCCGAAATTCCATGGAAATGACGTAGGATAGTTGCGATCCGGATTCTCATCTGCAAGTGGACGCGAACACCAATTCGCTGATTGGCCAGGCGGCGGCAAACTGCCGCAAGCCAGGATTGAGAATTGGCCTCCCAGTCCTGGCAAGCCTCGTCATTACAGCCCTCGTCCTGTTGGGCGCAGGGTCGGCGCGGCGCAGACTCCTTGATTTCCTTACACAGCTTTGGGGCTCGCCGCCCCAGCAGGTAATGGCCCAATCGCGACCGCGGCTTGATTGGGATGACCGATTCGGCGACGGCACGCCGGACTTTCTGCGTTTGAGCGATCCGGCGGACCAGGCCGCTTTTCGCCGCTGGTTCACTTTGATAGCGGAGTTCCAGACGGCTCGGGCAAAGCCCGAGGTTCCGCCCGAGATCACTGATTGCGCCAGCCTGCTGCGCTATGCCTACCGCGAGGCGCTGAAACGCCACGACGAAAGCTGGTTTGAGACGACAGGCATTGAGGTCGCCGCGCCGCCGGGTGAGATTCGCGAGTGGAGCTATCCGCACACACCGATCGGTACGGAGCTGTTTCGCGTGAGGCCGGGGGCCTTCAATCCTGCCGACGTGAATAGCGGCGCATTTGCGCAGTTTGCCGATGCCAAAACGCTTGTAGAACGCAATGCCTATTTTGTGAGCCGCGATGTGCGCGCGGCGCTGCCCGGCGATCTGCTTTTCTATCGCCAATTCGGGCAGTCGTCACCATGGCACTCGATGATAGTCGTGCGGAATGGCAACGATGCCGAGGTTGTCTACGACACTGGACCGGACCACGGGCAACCAGGAGAATTACGCCGCGTCATGCTGAGCGAGCTGCTCGACCACCCAGAGCCGCAATGGCGGCCGCTGCCCGGCAATCCTAACTTTTTGGGCGTTTACCGCTGGAACATTCTGCGAGGAACCGAATGAACGACCGGAATCTCCCGCTCCCTAAGCCGCTGCTTGCTGCCTTGATTTTTTTGCTTTGCGCTGTGGGCGCTGCGCATGCTGCCACCAAAGACCTGCCGCGTTCTTTTTCGCTTTCAACTTCGCGAACCTTCTCGCCCGGGGAGAGCGTGAAGATCCAGCTCTACGCAAAGAATGTGCCGGAGCTGGAGTTTCGCGTTTACAAGGTGCGCGACGCCGAGAAGTTCTTTTCGAGCTTGAAGGACGTGCACAGCTTCGACATACACAGCTACTCGCCTGGGGAACAAATTGACCAGCGCACTTTGCTGGAGCGGCTGCACGACTTCAAGGCGCATCTGTGGTGGCTGGTCCGGCGGTTCTTCCGCGGGCAGTTTAACGACGACGCACGCGACAGCTTCCGCGAAAGCCAGGGGGCGCTTGGAAAACGCAGCCGGATCGTGGGAGTGTCGCAGTTCGCGCGGATTCCCCTGCTGAATGAGAGCCAATTAGTGGCGCGATGGAAGCTGCAGACGCCTCCCGCCTTTGTGAGCGAGACGCAGCAACTGCCCATCGATGGCCTTGACGAGGGCGTCTACCTGATTGAAGCGACCGATGGAACGTACAAGGCGTACACGGTTGCGATTCTGACGAAGATTGCCGTGATTGAGCGATCGCTGAGCGGGCAGGCTTACCTCTACGTGGCCGATCGCAAGACAGGCGCGCCGGTTGACGGTGCTGACGTGACGATGTGGGCAGATGGGAAGCAGAAGTCGAAAGGCAAGAGCGACTCAGACGGCCTGGCAACGCTGGCATCGAACATCCGCGGAGGCGCACAGGGCGCGGAGCCGGAGAATCTGTGGATCCTGGCCACGCGCGGCGCCGATGCGGCCATGGTGACGCCCTTCGGTTATAGCTTTGACTGGAACTCCGCGCAGCGGGAGCGCGCATATATCTTCACCGACCGGCCTGTCTACCGCCCGGGGCACACGGTGCACATCAAGGGAATTCTTCGCAAAGAACAGAACGACACGCTGGTGCTGCCTGACGAACATTCGGTCACGGTGCGCGTTACCGGTCCCGATGAAAAGGTGGTGTTTAACAAAGAACTTGCTGTATCGGCGCACGGGACCGTAACGGCGGATCTCGATTTGGCGACGGATGCGGCGCTCGGCTACTACAACATCGATTTCAGCGGCCAGAACCAACCCGGATTTGGCCAATTCTACGTTGAGGAATACAAGAAGCCCGAATACCAGGTGACGGTCAAAGCGCCGGTGGCACATTTACTTCAGGGAAGTCCGATTCAGGCCGTGATTGAGGCGCGGTACTTCTTTGGCGAACCGGTAGCCGGCGCGAAGGTGACGTACGTGGTGCACACCTCGCAGCACTGGTGGTGGGATGAAGACGAGGAGGACGATAGCGGTGACGTCGGCGACGCGGAGGGCGAAGGCGCCGTCGAAGAGGACTACATGGATGCCGGAACAGAGCAGCAGGAACAGCACGGCGTGCTGGACGCGAATGGTCGACTGACAGTAACGCTGCCCACAGCGATTGACGATAAGCACAACGACCAGGACTATCGCATTGAGGCGCGCGTGACCGATGCTGCGAATCGCGAAGTCAGCGGCCACTCCACGGTACTGGCGACTTACGGATCGTTCAGGGTTAGCGTGGTGCCGACAAGCTACGTTTTTGAGGCCGGAAAACTGGCGCGCGTTAAGGTGACTGCGCAGGATTACGACTCGAAGCCGATCGAGACTCGAGTGCACATCGCCGCGGTGCAGACCTGGGATTCGAGTACGCAAAAGAAGGCGCAGACGAACGCCGCGAGCCAGGATGCAACCACTGGAGCGGATGGGACGGCGCTTGTGGATCTACCGCTGACGGGTAGCGGAGATTTCGAAATCACGGCGACAGCACAGACGCCTGAGAACCGCACTGTGCAGGGACAAACATGGGTTTGGATATGGAATGGCGCCGGCGCGTGGTACCAGGCTAATGCGCAGGCCAAGATTATGGCCGACAAGAAGAGTTACCAGGTGGGCGACACCGCGCACCTGCTGCTGGTGACCGGACTGCCTGAAAGTTGGGCGGTGGTGGGGACTGAGGGCGACAGCGTGCAGTCGCGGCGCGTGATTCACGTGGTTGGAACGAGCGCTGCTTTCGATGTGCCGGTTACCAGGGAGGCGCAGCCAAATTTCATTGTCACCGCGATGATTGTGCACGACGATCAAATCATGACGGCGCAGAAGAATCTAAAGGTGCCGCTGGTGGAGCGAACGCTGACGATCACGGCGACGCCCGCAAAAATACAATACGAGCCCGGCGATAAGGCGAGCTACGATGTGCTGGCTGTGGATTCGACGGGCAAGCCGGTTGAGGCCGACTTGAGTTTTGGCGAGGTGGATGAGGCGCTCTATTCTGTGCGGCCTGATACGGACTGGGACATTGTTGGGGCATTCTACCCAAGACGAGAGGTTTATCTCGAACCACAGACATCGTTTGAGTTTTTCTTCTCAGGCGAGGCCGGCACTAAAAGTCCGCTGCTGGCTGAGCTCGACAAAGGTCTCTACCATCCGCGCATGGCGCAGGTGAAACCGGGTTCAGACCTGGTGGTGCCCAAGGTGCGCAAGGCATTTCCCGATACGGCGTATTGGAACCCGAACGTGCGCACTGGCCCCGACGGGCATGCCCGCGTGGAGTTCAACTTCCCTGACGCGTTAACCACCTGGCGAACGACGGTTCGCGCCATGACCGACGACGGCAAGGCTGGCGGCGTAGTAACACGCGTACTGGTGCGCAAGAACCTGATTGTGCGCCTGGCCGCGCCGCGGTTCTTCCGCCAGGGCGACGAAACGGTACTGCGCGTGATTGCGCACAACTATCTTGAGAGCACCAAAGACGTGACGTTTGCGCTCGATGTAAGCGGCGTAGAAGTAATGAGCGGGCAAACGCAGAAGGTCAGCATTCCCGCGAAGGGCGAGAGCTTTGTGGAATGGCGCGTAAAGTCGCGAGTGCCGGGCAACGCGGTGCTGACGGCCAAGGCGCTTACCAATGAAGAGTCTGACGCGCTTGAAATGACGTTGCCGGTACTGCCTTACGGCGTTAAGCAACGGGCTGCGGCCACTGGAGAGGTGTTCTCTGGCGCCGGACAGAACCAGTGGAACTACAGTTATCCGGCAAGTTCAGACGCAGGCTCGCATGGGCTCACCGTCACTGTGTCTCCGTCGGTGGCCGGCACGGTGTTTGACGCGCTCGATTACCTCACCAGTTATCCGTGGGGTTGCACCGAGCAAACGATGTCAAGCTTTTTGCCCGACGTCATTGTGTCGCAGGCAGTGGACAAGCTACATCTGAAGTCGCCCACGGATAAGGCCACGCTCAACGACATGGTGAACGCCGGGCTTGAGAGGCTGTATGGATTTCAGCACGACGATGGCGGGTGGGGATGGTGGCCCGACGACGAGAGCCGCGTCTTTATGACGGCGTACGTGGTGAGCGGACTGGAGCAGGCCAAGGCTGCCGGCTACACCGTCGACGACCAACGCATCAACAAAGGTCGCGAATGGCTGCTGGCAACGCTTAACGCGCATCCGAATATGATCCCAGATTTGCGCGCTTACACAGTGTATGCGCTGGCCACGACCGGTGGTGCGCCTAAGGAGACGCTCGATGTTGTGTGGAGCAGCCGCGACAAGCTCAGCGACGAGGGACTTGCACTGGCGGGACTTGCCATGGCGGCTGCGAACGACAGCCGAGCGCATGACGCGGCCGTGCTGCTTGAGAAGAAGGCCAAGGTGACAGACTTTGGCGCGAATTGGCAAGGGACTTATGACGGAATGCTGGAGTATTGGGACGATACTTCGGCGGAGACGACGGCATTCGCGCTCAAGCTGCTGGTGCTTGAGGATCGCGAAAGCGGATTGATGCCGAAGGCCGCGCGGTGGCTGGCTGAACATCGCGATGGCGACTACTGGTACTCCACCAAGCAAACCTCGATGGTGATCCAGGGGCTGGTGGATTACCTCTCACTGAGCGGCGAGCTGGCCAACAGCAGCGACGTTGAAGTGCTGGTGAATGGCGTAAGCGTGGGCGAGCGCCACTTTGGTCCCGACGATGCTTTCGAGCAGCCGTGGAAGATAAAGGTTGCGGCAGCGCAGGCTGGGAACGGCGGCCAAGTAACGATTCGCAAGAGCGGCAACGGCATTACCTACTGGTCGACTGAAAGCAACTGGTATACGCCAGACCGCAAAGCATTCCAGCAGGGACAGCTCTCGTTAAATATCACGCGCGATTATTACCTGCTCAAGAAGCGGCAGGACAAGCCCACCGATCCGATCACCTACGATCTTGTTCCGCTCAGTGGACCGGTGCATGTGGGCGACATTGTGGCCGTGCGTCTGGCGCTGAATGGAACTGAATGGAAGTATCTGCTGGCCGAGGATCCGATTCCGGCAGGCACTGAGTGGCTGCCTGAGACCGGCCTCTACCAGCTCAACAGCAAGCCCGCGTGGTGGAACGACTGGTTTACGCGCAAGGAGTTCCACGATGATCGCGCGGCATTCTTCAACACCGACTTCGGACCGCGCACTGAATATGTTTATCTGCTCAAGGTCGTGAATCCCGGCAAATTTCAAATCAGCCCGGCGCAAGCCGGCCCCATGTACCAGCCGGGCGTTCAAACGACGACCGATCCCGCAACGCTGGAGGTGCTGCCATGAGCGAAGGCGCAGGCGTAAGCAAACAGGTAGTGACGAGCAAGTGGAGCGACCTGTTGCGCAGGCTTCGCTTGAGTGCCGCATGGGTTGCGGCGCAATACTGGGCGACTGTTCTGATTATCCTGGCAGCAATCGCGTGGACGCGCCTGCCCGACAAGTACGCGTGGCAGGTTGGACTCACGTTGCTGATCCCGCTGCTGCTGCTCGCGGCTCTTTTGCTGCTCGAGGCCGGAACCATGCGCAAGCTGGTGGATGAAAAGCAGACTCGCGCGGGCATGATGCAGGGCGTTCTAATGCTGCTGGCGTGGATTGCGATTGTGGGTGTGGCGTGGATAATTCTCGACATGTGCGACGATCGCACTATTTTATGGGCGGGATACTTGAACTCGCGCGCCCCTGCGCATCTTCGGGCCAGGTTGTTTTCGTATGCGCACATTCAGCTCTGGATCACCACGCTGGTCTGGATCTTCAGATGGATTGTTGTACCGGCGAAGGTGATTCCGCATGTCGTTGCGTCAGCGCAGTGCGGCTGGCGGCTGCCGTGGAGAAAAACGCTCCGCGTGATATTGGACTGGCGGTGGTGGATCGCAGTCGCAATCGCGGCGCTGGCGGGAGTGGCGCTGCCGGTGCACTTCTTCAGTCCCCTGCCCTCCGGCTCGGTCTCGCACCAGGTTTGGGCTGTCGGCATCAAGCTGGCGGGCGCGTATTTGCTGGTGATCACGAGCTGGGTGCTGGTGCTGGCGTGGGCCGCGGTGCTTCTGAAGCGTCGAATTCCTGGGGCGCCTGAAACCGCCGCAGTTGCAGCCAGCTCACCGCTGCCTGAGGCCAGCGACAACGCCAGCGGGAACGCCTGAATGCAGCCACTCGATCACCTGGTTTCGGCCATAACGAACCAGCAACTCGGCGGTATACCACTCAGCAGCGCGATGCGCTTGCTCTGACTCAGCTTCTGTCGATGCGTGTGCCAGTGCGGAATCGGCGGCGTCAGGAGTAAGCCCCGGCCAGGGTTTGCGCGCGATCGCGTCTGCCGCCGCACCGTCCGCTTCGCTCCACAGTTCAACCAGCCCCTCTCGCAGCCATAGCGGCGCATGCAGGACTGCTTGGCGCTCTACAAGCGCATGAAGGAACTCGTGACGCATTGTGCCGGCGAGCAGATGCCTCGCGGCGAGCGTGCGCAACGGTTGCGTTCCAATCCAATCGCCCTCGGTGAACGCCGCTACCCAGCCGGGGGCCAGTGTTGCAGCGCGAAAACCCGGCGTAGATGCGAAGGCGCGAACGGTGATTAGTGAAGATGTATTCAGGCCCGAGCGCTGCGTCGCCTCGTCGCGTGCGCGACTTAAATCGGGCAGAAATGCGGCGTCGGAGGCGTCGAGAGTTTCGAGGATAAATCCACTGCCCGAGAGGCTGGCCCACTCGTGACCTGTGGCCTCATCCGCTGCAACAGCGCCGGGAAAGTACTGCGCCAGGATCTCACGTGACGAGCGGCCCTGCGCCGCCATCGCTGCCGCGCCCTTCTGGCACAGGCCAACGCCGTTGCCCCATCCGCGGCCATGAAAGGCGAAATTGTCGCCGTGCCGGCTGACCTCAAACCACGTGCTGGGAATCTTGCCCCATCCCAGCGACTCGCCGACAGCAAGTCGAAAGTCTTCAGCCGGGATCTCGCGTCCGTCGAGCTGCAAAGCGACCGCGCGCCCCGATTCGCCGCGCCGCGCAACGGCCAGGTTCTGCCAGCCTGCAGGCGCCAGACCGTGCGACGCCAGCGCAGCAGTCAAGTCGGCTCGCGTAATCTCTGAGGCCCACTCCCTTCCACCGTCCCTGGTACAGAACTCGTCGGGCTGCGACGGCAGATACGCGACGCCTTTGGCGCGCGGCCAGACCTCAATCGGCGAAGCCGTTCGCCCACCACAGTCCTTGCCAAAGTAAGCCAGCGCACGCTGGCCGTGGAACCAGAGCGTTTCGCCGGCAGTGGCAAGCACCGCTGCATGCGCCGCCGCTTCGCGTCCATCGCTTGCACCCCAATGCAGAAGCTGGCAGTGGGTCGAGTCGCACAGATCGTAGTCAGCGTGTCCGTGCGTCTCGTGCAGCGCAAAACTTCTCACCACGATGGCAAGAGCCTTGAGCGATTCCGCTCTGTCTTGAGAGCTGCTTTCGCTCGCTACTACGCGTTCAACATAACTTTCGATGGGCATCGTAACTGCAATGACAATCACGCCGGAGCGAGCTGAGACGGTGACCGGATATGGCAGTGTTACCGACTCACCATGTGCTGTTAAAGTGACTCCTCCCGAGATCTCAAGGCGTGACGAATTCCCGGCGACTCCAGTGCCGATGAGCGTCAGACCGTCTCCCGAACCCTTAACGCGAACCGGCGCTGCAAAGGCCAGCGTTGCGCAATTTGCGCAGGTACGCACAGTAGACTTGTGCGCGACGCCCGCAGGCGCGAGGGTAACTTCGCGATCATGCCAAAGGGTCCACATGCCAATGCGGAGGGTTTCGCGCGGTTGAATCGCTAGCGAGGCAGCGGCAACGGCGGAAGGGATGACGGGTGGGGTACCCAGCCACAACACTCCAGCGGCAACAAGCAGGCTCGCGAGCTTCCGCGCTCCTCCATTCAAGCTCATGGTCGCTCCAGAGGCGCATGAGCAAGAATCTCTCCCGCGACGCGGGCCGCGTCTGTTCCGCGGCCCGCCGGTAGATACACCGCAACCACCACCTTCGGTTTTTGTGCCGGCGCCAGGCCTACGAACCATCCATGCGACTGGCTCGACGCGATTCCCTCTGCCGTCCCTGTCTTACCCAGCACCGCAACTCCGCCCAGGCTCGCCGCTCCGGCCATTCCAAAGCTGGCCGAGTCAGCGAGCCCAGCTCGCACCACCTGTGCAGCTTCAGAATCGGGATGCGCGGCCAGCTCATGGCCCAGCCAGCGGTACGCAGCGGCCAGTTCAAGCGGCGTCACTCGCACGCCACTCACACCCAGCAGAGCTAACTGCTCAGCGTCCGTAGAGTTCGGTTCGCGAAACTCGGCTACTGCCTCGGCAGGCGCAATGCCGGTTGCGCTTAACAATCCGGTGGGGCGGAGCAGGCGCCCCAATTCTCCAGTTGCGAGCGTACGGGCCACTGCGGCAAAGTAGCTGTTGCACGACCAGGTGAGCGCATCGCGGGCATCGTAAGGAGGCGCAGACGGATGCGTACACGCGAGTCTGTGACCGCCGACCATCAGCTTGCGATCGCACGCAACGCGGGTTTCCGGATTCCAACGGCCAGCGGCGATCAACTGATAAAGCACCAGCGGCTTGAGCGTAGAACCGGGTGCGGCCAGCGTGCGGGTTGCGTCGGTGAATTGGCGCGAGGCAATCAGGCGTCCGCTTGCCAAATCGAGCACGACGATTCGCGCCTCGGGCAATTCGGGTGCCGCTTTATCAACCGCGCTTTGCCATGAATGACCGCTCGAAGTCTGGCTTCTCGAGGATTGTCCGCTTGCCTGACAAATGGCAAGCAACGCACCCACTGCTGCCCCGAAGGTGATCGATGCCCGGAATCTTTGCACACAAAAAGTATGACGCATGCGCGCAAGTCTGTGGAATGCCGCCGTTCCAGGTTTTGCGATCGTAATCGATGTTTCGGTTCTCACTGCTTTAGGCAGAGAGTAGGATGGATAGCCATGATCCGGCAATGGTCGTCGTTTGGTGCTCTGGTTGCCATGTGCTTTGGCATCGGCTTGAACACTGAAGCAGCCTCTGCGCCGCAGCTCCGAATTGGCGTAAACGAATCTGGTGCACGGGCCACGCTCGCCGGGAAGACGATCCATCTTGAATGTCCGCATGCATTCCGTGAAGCAGCCCGCAATAACCGCCTGAGAGATGGGGCGATAGAGAGGGCAACTAGGGCTTCGCCAGCCCTGGATTTATTCCCGAAGTTGTGGCCTGCGCCAACCAAGCCAATGTCACGGTATTTCCGGGCGCCTTTACGCCTGGCGAAGTTATCGCTGCCTGGAAGGCGGGTTCCGACTTCGTAAAGATCTTTCCGGCAGCCACGGCCGGCGGAACGCACTACGGTCGCGCACTCAAGGTGCCACTCGGTTCCATACCGCTTATCGTCACCGCAGGCGTCAACCAGCTCACCGCATTCGACTACATCCTGGCAGTCGTAAGCGCCATCGGCGTAGGAGGCGAACTGGTTCCAACGGAATCACTCATCAACAAACAAGCGGAGCGCATTCACGAACTGGCACGCCCGTTCTTGAGTATGGTGAGAGAGGCCAGGGCTCAATTGGCAGCGGAATAACCCTGGAAGGCTGACGACGCAGATGAGAATTTACGGCACAGTTTACGGCACAGTGGGGATCAAGTTCAGTGAGGAAGGCAGCTAAGTTATTGATTTACTTTGGCTGCCCCCCAGGGATTCGAACCCCGATATGCTGATCCAGAGTCAGCTGTCCTGCCGTTGAACGAGGGGGCAGCAACAGCAGAGCGATTGCCCTGTGCGCAGCCTGTTTGGACTTGTGTGCTAATTAAGACAGCGCAAGACCCAACTCATTCATCATAAGGAACATTCCGAGTCCGGGTCAAACCGCCGACTCAATCAGCCCCAGCCGCTGCGCGATCTCAGCCGCCGCTTCATTCGGCGAACAAGCGCTGGTGTCGATCGTGACCCCGGCCGGCGGCATCTCCGGCGTGGCGAAAACCCCGTCCGCAAGAAGCTGCTCGAACTGCTCAACCGAAGTCAACTTCCCAAATTCATTTCTCGCTTCATCGCCCATCCGCCGTTTCAATTCTTCCAGCGGGCATTCCAGTTCCACAAAGTCCAGTCTTCCCTTTGCTTCAGCCATGATCTTTTCAACTTCGCGCACAAATGAGGGCCGCACCGTTCTCTCCGGCGCGAAAGTGAAGATCAATCCAGGGATTCCAGCGCTGCATGCCTCATTCATAACGGCTAGCCAGATCTCTTCGCGCAACTCGACAAACCCGGGGCTGCCGAACTCAAAGACTGAGAGCAGCAGATCAACCACGAGATGGTTGTGGAAGAGCTTGAATCCGGTTCTGGCCGCGAGTTCTCGCGCCACCGTCAGTTTCCCAGTCGCCGGTATTCCATAAATGAAGATCAGCCTCACCGTTCTATTCCCTGTTCCCTATTCCCTGTCTTTTCACTCTTCCCTCAGCACTTCCAGCGGTCTCAGTCCCAGAATCCTGTAGCTCGCGATCCAGCCGGTGGCCGTTGCCAGCACTGCCGTCCCGAAAAGGGCGATGCAAGTCGCTCCCCACTCCAAGTGGAATCCAATTTCAAGCCGGTGCAACAACACGCGAGTGAGCAGATTCGCAAACACCACGCCCACTGCACCGGCCAATAATCCCAGCACACTGAACTCCACGCTGAATGTCCGCACGATGCGCATCCGCGTTGCGCCCAGCGTTTTCAGCACCACCGCCTCGCGCATCCGCCTGAATCGCGTGCTTGCGATGCTCGATGCCAGAATCATGAGTCCGGCAAGAATCGAAAAACCAGCCAGCAGCCTCACCACAAATGTGATCTGATCTACCACGCTTTCAATTCGCTCCAGAACATCGGCAATGTTGATCACCGTGATGGTGGGATACGCAGCAAAGAATGCTCGCTCCATGGCGCCGACCTTGCCGGGTTCGACGTGTACGCCCCCGTACCACGTCGCAGGCTGGCTCTTGATCAACCCCGAAGGCACAAAAAACTCAACCCGCGAGCTCAGGTGTTGGCCGTCCGGCTTGTAGATTGCGCCAATTTTCAGGGTGCGATCTATCCCGCCTGTCTCCAACTCCATCTGCGTACCTACATGTAGGTGCAAACGGCTCGCCAGTCCGTCGCTGATAGCGATCTCAGACTCGTTGGCGCTCTTCCACCATGCTCCCTGCGCAACCTTGATGCCTTCGGGCGCGTTATCGGCCCAGCTCAGCTCAGCGCTTTCAAGCATTCGAATCGGAAAATGCTGACCTTTGAATTGCTCCAGTGGTTTGCCGTCGATTGAAATGAAGCGGCCCATCACTACCGGCAGCAGATCAGGCTGCTGCTTCACTCCGGCTTGATGCGCAAAAAAGTTTTTTACCCCCTCCACTTCCTCGCTGCGCACGTCAACCAGAAAAATATTCGGCAGCTTGGGCGATGCGGTCAAGCGCAGGTCGCGAAGAATCTCAGCCTGAATCAGATACACGGCCAGGATGAGCATGACGCCCGTGCCCAGAGCAGCCAGTACCGGCGCCGACTGATTACCGGGACGATAGAGATTCGCGAGGCCGTGCCGCAGCGAGCCCGGCAGCCGCAATCGCGTCAACGTGAGAAACAGCCTCAGTCCGAGCAGCGTTAAGGCAGCCAGCGCCAGCAGCACCACCAGCGCAACCGCAAACGCGATGCCAAAGCTCACGCCCACGACCGCCGAATCGGATAACGCCCACGCAATCCCCACAAGAGGTACAATCAGCCCGGCGGAAAGAAGCACTTGCGGCCAGCGCCGCAGCCATCGTTCGAAGAATCCCCTGAATCCTCCGGCGCCCTGCTCCACCATCCTGCGCAACACCAGCACCGGCCGCACTCCGCGCACATCGAGCAATGGCGGCAGGCAGAACAATAGTGTCGTCAGCACTCCCATTCCCATTCCCGCGAGGCCTGACTTCAACGGGAACTTAACCACCGTGTGCACGGGCAGCAGGTTGCCAAATGCAGACGGCAGCGCCACCATTACCACCACTCCCGCAACCACTCCCAGCAGCGCTCCGGCCACGCCCAGCCCCAGCGTCTGCAAAACAAAAATGCGCAGCAGATCGGTCGAATCCGCGCCCATCGCTTTTAAAATTGCCAGCGTATCCATGCGCTGCTCAAGATGCGCATGCATCGCCATCGCCACGCCGATCGCGCCCAGCACCATGGCCACCAGGCAAATCAGACTCAGAATCGCTGTGGCATTATCCAGCCCGCGGCTCAGCGCTGGATTCCCTTCTCTAAAATCCATCACCTGTGCGTCGGGTAGCGCCGTCTCTAGCTGGCTCCGCACCTGCGCAGTCTCTTTGGTTGCGCTCATTCCTTTGGGGAGTACATCCGGCAGCTTCACCAGCAGCCGATTACTGGAGCGGCTGCCGGGAGCAATCAGGCCCGATTCCTTCAGCGACGCTTCCGAAATCATCACGCGCGGACCCAGGCCAGGGCCGGCTGTGATTCGGTCCGGCTCCTCCTTCAACACCGCAGTGATCTTGAATGTTTTTTCTCCCAACCGCAGCGTATCGCCCACGTGCGCATTCATGCGGATCAGAAACTCGTCGGCAACCACTGCGGAATCTCCGGCCAGGGCCTGGCTCAACGGCATCTCCGGCTCAAGCTCCGCAGTGCCGTAATACGGATATTCGCTGGGATCGACGGCCTTGAGCGAGACCGGCAGCGGCGTTTGCGCCTGCTGCATCCACGCCATAGAAATGGTCTCGGTTACCCACGTTGCGCGGATCGAATTCCCACTCTGTTTTTGAATCGCTGTAACTTTGTTGAGCTCGTCGGAAGTGGGCTCGTGAAAAATGCGCGCGCTAAGGTCGCCTGCCATCAGCGATCTTGCCTGTCCAATCAGCGTCGAGCGAAAGTTGTCGCTCAGTCCGCGCACGCCCACCAGCGCAGCAACGCCCACCGCCACGCTGACCACCACAAAGGTAAACTTGCCCGGCGCCGACTTCAGATCGCGCCAGCCTATTGACGCCGCACGGCTCCAGCTCAGCATCCGGCTAGCCATTTTTCTCCTCGCTTTGGATGAGAGTCGAGGGGGAACATGGCAACGTGTCTTCCACCACCAGCCCGTCCTTCAACACGATCCTGCGATCGGCCTCATGCGCCACATCGGCATCGTGCGTCACCAGCACCAGTGTTGTGCCGGCGCGCTTGTTTCTGTCCAGCAGCAGATCCAGCACCATCCGTCCGTTGGTCGAGTCGAGATTGCCGGTCGGCTCATCGGCCATCACGATCGGTGGATCGACGACAAACGCTCGCGCCAGCGCCACTCTCTGCTGCTCGCCACCCGAGAGCTGTATCGGGTAATGATCCATCCGATCCTGCAGCCCGACTTCATTCAACAATTCGCGCGCCTTGTTTAGCCCGTTTCCCTCCACATTCAGCTCGTAGGGCAGCAAAACATTTTCAAGCGCCGTCAGCGTGGGGATGAGCTGGTACGACTGAAACACAAACCCGATCTTGCGGCCGCGCACCGTCGCCAGCTCAGACTCCACCAGGTTGTGAATGGGAGTTCGGTCAAGCCAGATCTCGCCCGAGCTGGGAGTATCGAGCCCTGCCATCAGCCCCAGCAGCGTGCTCTTGCCGCTGCCGCTCGCGCCCACCACGGCCACAAACTGCCCGGCTGGAATCGTCAGGCTGATTCCCTTCAGAATGTCGACGCGCCGTGCGCCATTCTGAATCCACTTCTTCGCATCCCGCAGCTCAATCACCCGGTTGCCCCCAATTCATTTCCAGCGGTATCTCGTCTCTCGTTCTCTGGTTCCCTGGTTCCCTTGTCCCCTCGTTCCCTGTTCCTGTTCCCTTGTTCCCTCGTTCTCTTGTTCCCTGCTCTTCTACACTTAATTCGTGGACGTTCGCCGCTCTCTTCTGGTTTCGCTTGCTGTTGTTTTTCTCGCCGCTTCTTCAGCCCGCGGCGCCGATCGCATTCTTGTTTGCTACGGCGACAGCATCACCGCCGGTCACGGCCTTGACGACGGCCAGTCCTACCCCGACGCTTTGCGACCGTTGCTCATCGCCCAGGGCTACCATTACACAGTGCTCAACCGCGGCACCAGCGGCGCAACCACCAAAGACGCCGTCGACGACCTTCCCACAATCCTCGCCCTCCACCCCAGCGTGGTCATCGTCGAATTCGGCGGCAACGACGGGTTGCGCGGCCTTCCGCTCGATCAGACCAGTCATAATCTTGATCAGATTCTCTCCTCGCTGCAGGCAGCCCATATCCGGATACTGCTGGCCGGCATCACGCTCCCGCCCAATTACGGACCCGACTACATCAAGTCGTTCCAGCAGGTTTACAGCACTATGGCCGTTCGCCATCATGTGGCGTTCGTGCCCATGATCTACAAAGACCTTATCAACGTACCCGGCACCATCCAGCCCGACGGCATCCACCCCACTGCCAAAGGTTCGCAAATCCTGGCCAAAACGCTGCTGCCGGTGCTCAGGCCGCTACTGGTGAAGTGAACTGCCTCACGGGTCACCGTCCACCGTTCACTGTTCACTGCCCGCTGAACACCACCACCGGTTGAAACAGCGTCCCCGCCACGCGTTTTGCAACTCCTACCAGCTCGGTCTGGCTGGCAAACACCTTCACCAGTGGCGCCTGAGAAAACTCAGCCAGGTTCGCCTGCGCTCCGTTGCGCAGCTTGCCCAGCGCCTGCGCATCGGCCGTAACCGCCGGCATCCCGGTTAAAATGCTGCGCGGATGCACGCACAGACTCTCAAGCTCACCGACCTGCCCCGCAAGCGGTTGCAACGCGTCAAGCGTATGCGCCTGCTCAACAGTGAAAACCCCGGCCCGCACCCGCCGCAAAGCCGCCAGATGTGCCCCGCAACCCTGCGCCTGCCCCAGCTCGTGCGCAACCGACCGCACATAACCGCCTGAGCTGATAGTCATCTTGAAGCTCGCCTCGGCGCCGTCCATCGCCGCTATTTCAAAACAGTCGATACGAACCTTGGCAGCCTTGAGTTCCGGTGACTTGCCCTCCCGCGCCAGCTTGTAAGCGGGCTTGCCGTCAATCTTCTTGGCTGAAAACGCCGGCGGCATCTGCGTGCTTTCGCCAAGAAACCGCGTTGCCTCGCCCCGCACTGCCTCCAATGTCACCCTGCCGCTGAACTCGGGCCACAGGTCTGGCCCCGCCGCCTCGCCCTCCGCATCGTATGTATCCGTCGCAAATCCAAATCGAATCGTGCCGGTATAGCTCTTCTCCGCGGCCGAAAAATACTGTGCCAGCCGGGTGTACTTGCCCATCAGCATCGGCAATACCCCGGTCGCCATTGGATCGAGAGTCCCAAGATGTCCGATGGAGCGTTCGCCGGTAATCTTCCTCAGGCGGTTCACCACGTCGTGGCTGGTTATGCCACCCGGTTTATCTACTACAAGCAGCCCGTTCACATCATCAACTCTAAGGCATTGCCTTGCGCTAACGGTTCGGTCAGCTTATTTGGTAATTTTCAAGCTGGCTCTTGCATTCGCAGGGTACAAGCCTCAAAACTAAAAAGGAACGATGTCCAATTCCCCTGAACCCATGCGCGAGCCATTCCGCAAGCTGCGCGAATCGCTCAAGCACCTCGAGAAGAACCCTCCGCCGGAGGAGGTCCACAAGCTCCGCATTCAGGCGCGGCGCATCGAATCCATTGCCTCTGCACTGGTGCCCGCCGGGGGCCATAAGGCTCGCCGTCTCATCAAGCCCGTCAAGCAATTGCGCAGAGCGGCCGGCGGCGTGCGCGATATGGACGTGCTGACCAGCAATGCGCTCAGCCTGTGCGATCGCGCCGGGAAACAATCGCTTGCACGTCTTATTGACTATCTAAGGAGCACTCGCGCCAAGAAGGCGCTCAAGCTGCTCAAAACTTTCGATCGCGAAAGCAAACTGGCCCGCAAAAGCCTGAGGAAATACACCCGCCTCATCAAGTCCGCTCCTCAGCCTTCTAATGGCCTCGCGCGCTCGTCGAAGGCCACTCGCCCGCCTGCAGACCCGCTTTATGCAGCCGTCGGCGAGCTCATTGCGGAGCTCACCGTATGGCCCGCGATCACCGTCCGCACCATCCATCAATTCCGGCTCAAGGTAAAGGAGCTTCGCTACGTTTTGCAGGCGCTGCCCGAATCGGATATGGCATTTCTGGATGCGCTGAGCGTGGTCAAAGATCAGATTGGTGAATGGCACGACTGGCAGCAACTGGCTGAAGTCGCTGGCCACGCTATCCCCGGGCCCGAAGACAAGGCTCTGCTTGAAGAGATCAGGAAAACGGCGCGCAAGAAACTGTACCAGGCCAAGGCAGTCTCAAACGCCATGCGCGACGGATGGCTCACGCCGACAAGAACACCTGAAGACACGACCCGCAAGAAATAGTTCAATGCAAATCAGTCCAGCGGCTCGTTTACAGACTGTTTGTCGGCTGCCTTACCAACGACAGGAATTCTGAGCGCGTTTCTTTTTGCCTGAAGCAGCCCACCATTGCGCTGGTCACGGTTGACGAATGCTGCTTCTCAACACCGCGCATCATCATGCACAGGTGCCGCGCCTCAATCACCACGCCCACTCCCTGCGGCTTAATGGCGTCCTGAATCGCGTCCGCAACCTGCCGCGTCAGCCGCTCCTGCACCTGCAGGCGCCGCGCAAACACCTCCACCAGCCGCGGAATCTTGCTCAGCCCGATAACCTTGCCATTGGGAATATAGGCCACGTGAACCTTGCCGAAAAAGGGTAGCATGTGGTGCTCGCACAGCGAGAACATCTCCACATCCTTCACAATCACCATCTCGTCGTAATCAACGTCAAACAGCGCGCCATGCAACACCTGCGCCGGGTCCTGGTCGTATCCCTTGGTCAGAAACGTCATCGCCTTCTCAACCCGCGCGGGCGTAGCCAGCAGCCCGTCGCGATTCGGATCCTCGCCCAGCCGGCTCAAAATCTCGCGGTACATCTCCTGCGTGCTGACGCCGCTCAGCCCGTCGTCATTCTGTGCGATCCGTCTCATTGCTTTGTTTACTGGAATTGGCTGCGCCATTTTTGTTTGACCTCTCCCGTGCCCCAGCTTCCCGTACTCACTCTTTCAGAAGCCGCAGCACTCGAAAAAATTGTTCTCAGTCTCTTCAATCCGCACGTGCTCGAGGCTTCCATCAGGCAGAGCGCCCCGCAATATCTCAACCAGAACGAGCGAAAGATTCTCCGTCGTAGGAATGCTTCTCTCAAACGCAGGATCAAGATTCAGGTTCCGGTGATCGAATCGCTCCAATACCCGCTCGTTCACCACCCGGTCCAGATCCACCAGGTTCATCACCATCCCGGTTTCGCCATCCACCGCCCCGCGAACCACCACTTCAATAACGTAATTGTGCCCGTGACCGTGCGGATTATTGCATTTCCCATAAGCAGTTCGGTTCTCCTCGGCCGTCAGCGTATCCGCGTGTAGCCGATGGCTCGCGCTCAGCATGTACCTGCGCCCAAAATACGCTTTTGTAGCTTTCGTTGCAGGGCCGCTCATTCTCCGCCCCTGTATTCGGCAAATATCTCAGGAGTCTCGTAAATCCTTACCCTGCTCAACTGCGCGCCAGCCGCTTTCTTGATTGCCGGTTCCAGCCGCTTCCACGCCACAATGGCAATGTTCTCCGTAGTCGGAATCAGCTTGCCCTGCCCGAACTCCTCAACCTCAAGATTCAGATGCCGATGATCGAAGGCCGCCAGCACTTCGCGCTCCATCACGTCCTTCAGCCACTTTAGATCCACCACAAATCCCGTAACCGGGTCGGGCTCGCCGGCAACCGTCACCTCCAGGGTATAGTTGTGCCCGTGCCCGTTGCGATTCGAGCAGCGGCCAAACACACTTTCGTTCTTCTCTGCGGTCCAGGCCTCGTTCCAGTAGTAGTGCGAAGCTGAAAACGTCGCCCGCCGCGTCAAAAAAATCATCAAACCCTCACTCCTAAAGATGCCCGCACCCCCGCCGCCGGTTCACCGAAATGAAGGCGACAAACGGTTCCCTAGTCCCTGGAACTGGTTGCATAAAACCGGATTTGAAAGGGCACGGCTTTAGCCGTGCCGCAAAAAGCTGCAAAAACATTGGGCTTTAGCCCCTGAGGGATGTTTCCGGATCCCCTCAGGCATATTTATGCAACCAGTTCTAGTCCCTAGTCCCTGTCCCCTGTTCTCTAGTCCCTAGCTTTTGTACTCCCTGCCCTTCCAGCTAATACGTTTTAATATCCGGTGCTGGAACCAACTCCTATACAGCAGCACCACAAATAGCGGCAGCCCCAGCGGAGTAATCGCACAGTCCGCAAAGGGAAAATTCGACTTCGCAACGCGCGCGTAAAACCGCACCAGCGTCCGTATCCACAGCAGTGCCAGAATCCATCCCGCAGGAAGCCACTCCAGCGGCTTGTACGGCAGCGCCGAATTCCAATACTTGTACGCCAAAACCGGTAGCCCGAAAAGGAGCAGAAAATCGAGCGCCCGCCATGCCGCCAGCACCAATGCATTATTAAAGAGCAGCGCGAGGTTTTTGGTCCAACCCTCTACCATTGCGCCAGTTGTGCGGTACATACGCGCTGCCACCGCATCTTCGGCGTAACGGAACCGCAGCCCGATCTTTCGCCGCTTGGCCAGAAATGCGAGCTGCACATCCTCAAGCACGCTGTCAGCCACGCTCGCGTGCCCGCCAAGCTTGCGGTACGCCTCCCGTTCAATCAATAGGAACTGCCCATTTGCCGCCGCGATCCTCTCCATCGGATCAGAGACTTTCCCTGGCGGATAGGCCAGCGCCAACTCGCAAAACACCAGCGGCATCAGCGATCGCTGCGCAAACCCTTTCACAATTTGCCGCGGCGAGTAGCTCAGCACCCCAGCCTTATTCCGCTCCGCCTCGTGGATCGCCCTTCGCAGGTCGCCGGCTTCGTGCACCGTGTCGGCGTCGGTAAACAGCAGCCACCGGCCCCGCGCTACCCGGGCGGCCGTCCACACCGCATTCGCCTTGCCCGTCCAGCCCGGCTCCAGCTTGCCGGCCTGCATCACTTTAACGTCCGCGAATCCACGCGCAATCTCAGCGGTGCGGTCGGTCGAGTGGTCGTCCACCACCACCAATTCCCAATCGCGGCCCAGCGCAAATATCTCTTCCGACTGACTCGCGAGTGACCTGAGGCAGTCGCCCAGGCAGTCCTCTTCGTTCCGGGCCGGCACAATCACCGTCAGTTCGATCAGCTCTTCCGGCTCCGGCTGTGCGAAGACCGTTCCCGGAATCGTCAGCGCCGCCCACTCCCGCCAGTCTGTACGCCCGGGCGCTTCGCCGTCGTCGCTCAAGCCCAGCACAGGCTTGTAATCGCTCTTGACTTCGCCTTCACCGGACTCGCGTCTCGCCATCGTCTTTCGCCAATTCCCGATCGTACTGCTTCCGAATCTTCCTGCTCGCTCGTATTATAAAAAGGTGCGGTATCTTCGACTCTCAGGTCCTCTGTTCATCGCGTCCCTTGCCCTGCTTGCTGGCTGCAATCGAGGCGCTCATCCCAGGATGCTCAACATCCCCGCACCCGACTTCACCGTTGCCGACGGCGCACAGACCATCCACCTTGCCAACTATCGAGGAAAAGTGGTGCTGCTGAACCTGTGGGCAACCTGGTGCGCACCATGCGTACAGGAGATGCCGGCGCTCGTTCAACTTCATCACGATTACCCCAATCTTGCCATTCTCGCAGTAAGTGTGGACGAAGACCCCGACGCCTACAAACAGTTCATTGCCGAACGCCACATCGATCTCACTACCGTGCGCGACCCTAACGAGTCAGTAGCCAAACTCTATGGCTCCGATGGCTGGCCTGAAACTTACATTATTGATCGTACAGGTGTTATCCGGCGCAAAGTAGTCGGAGACCCGGACTGGTCAAACCCCGAGATCCGTTCCTTCATCCAGGGTCTGTAAACTCTCCCGCTGAAAAAATCTCAAGTTTATGAAAAATGCTCTTGACACAATTTTCGTCTCGGTGTACTAGTGTTATAGTACATTGAATTCAGAGATGACTACCTCCGTCAAACCCGTTTTCCGATTCCACCTCGACATGCATAGCGGAGTGCCCGTCTACCGCCAGATCATCGACCAGGTCCGGGGCGCCATTGCATCCGGAGCGCTCGTTACCGGCGACCAGCTCCCCACCGTCCGCCAGCTTGCCGTCGATCTCTCCATCAATCCCAATACGGTGGTGCGCGGTTATAAGGAACTCGAGCTCAGCGGGCTGCTTGAGACGCATCAGGGAACCGGCACCTTTATCAGCGCTCAGAAGCTACCCGGCGCCGATGCAGAGCGGGAACGTCAACTCGCCCAGATTGTGGGCGACGCCGTGGCCCGCGCCGGTGCCGCGGGATTCACCATTGAACATCTTTTGGAGCAGTTGAAGTGCTGGCCCGACCGGCCCGCCTCGAAGGAGAAAGAATGATGCCCAGAATCACCACACAACCACCCAATCCAGTCGCCATTGCAGCGTTTGTAGTTTGCATTACAGCCGGCGGAATCGGCACGGCCCTCACCGAGCGTCCTGCATACGTCATTTCAGGCGCGCTGGTTGGCCTCTACCTGCTGTTCGCCATCAAGGTGGTGCGGCAATGGGAAAAGGCCATCAAACTGCGCTTTGGGCGGTATATCGGGTTGCTCGGACCGGGCGTCTTCATGATCGTTCCCGTGATCGAGACTCTGAGTCAGATTGTCGACCAGCGCGTGCGCGTCGCCAACGTATCTGCTGAAACCACGCTCACGCGCGACACTGTCCCGGTGAACGTGGACGCAATCGTCTTCTGGATGGTGTGGAACGCTGAGAAAGCAATTCTCGAGGTTGAGAATTACAACGACGCCATCACCATGAGTGCGCAGACGGCTCTACGGGAGTCGATCGGGCGTCATGACCTGCACCAGGCCCTGGCCGAGCGCGAAATGCTGGGCGAGGAGTTGCAGAAAATTCTCGATGAGAAAACCAACCCCTGGGGCATCACTGTGCAGTCTGTCGAGATTCGCGACGTGCAGATTCCTCCGGCGTTGCAAGATGCGATGTCGCGTGAAGCCCAGGCCGAGCGTGAGCGCCGCGCCCGCGTCATCCTCGGTACCGCCGAAACCGAGATCGCTGAGAAATTCGCTACAGCCGCGGCCACCTATAAAAATGATCCCATCGCACTGCATCTGCGCGCCATGAACATGCTCTACGAAGCCATCAAGGAACGCGGCTCCATGGTCATTGTTCCCTCATCCGCAGTCGAAACCATGGGACTCGGCGGGAATCTGGCGGCAATTGCACTGGCCAACAAAGAACAGTAAGCCCTCGAAAACGAGAAAGAGATCACGCCATGAAATTTCGAATCTCTGCATTCCTGTTCGCGGCGGTCCTGGTCGCTCAGATCGCCGCGGCCCAATCGGTCGATAACAAACCGGTCGACAATAAGCCAATTCTGGGCGTGTGGCGCGCCCAGATGAATGGCCTTCCCGCCTTCACTCTAGTGGTGACCGATGAGAGTGGCAGTCTTTCCGGCGCCATTCAGTTTTACTTGCAAAAGCGTGAAGACGTGAATCATCCTTATACGGCGACTCCCGGATTGCCGGAGCCAATCTTCAATCCCAAATTCGATGGCAAGACGCTGTCGTTTCAGGTCAGCCATCGTCACGCTCATCCGCCCGGCACCGTCAACGATCCTCCCATCACATTCTGGCTCAAGCCGATCGACACGGATAAGGCACAGTTCATCCGGCTCAGCGACGAAAATACGATGATCATCACCCGCAGCGACTACTGACCGCACGATTCCGCTCTGCTGCTCACAAAGCTCGTTCGCGCAACCCGAGGTGCGTCCAATGAAAACCGCACAGGCTCTTTTTGTCTTCGCGGCGCTGTTCATCACCATCTGCAGCGCCGCTCCCTCAAATTCCGGCGCGATCCACTCGAGCCGTCTGCGCGTGAACTGCAAGGCGCTTATCGTCGCGCTGCCCGTTCCCATCCTGCACCTGCACTTATCAGCAGCCTCAGTCACCCTCGAGCTCGGCTACCGCCCGGCCTGCCATCGAACAGCGGCTGCCGTTCAGCCCGTCACGCTTACCCTCAAAGTCACGCGTTTCGGCAGAGCTGAACTTCTGCTTCGCTCTCACTACCTCCGGCTCGCCTTCCCTTGCCGCAGCGCCTGACGCCTTCGCAGCCCGCAAACTGCTATCCTTGTTCCATGACGACCGTCGAGATTCTCTTTCGTTACGCTGCTCCGCCAACCGAAAAAGTGGCCATGGCCCTGGCTCATGCGCGTGACGTTTATGGAATCCGCAGCCTGCTGCTCGACCGCAGTGCGCACACCGTCCGGGTAGAATTCGATGCCACCCGCCTCACGCCTGCCGTAGTCGCCAATCTGCTATCTTCTTCAGGGCTGCAGCTCGCCGAAGAACTTCCGCTCTTCCCGCAGCCAGCGGCCCAGCCCGAGCCCGCGCCAGCCTCCTGACGCCACTGCATTTCCAGCTCAAGCGGTCCTGGGCCAATCCCTGCCCGCACCAAACGTGCGACAATTCACATCGACTCTCGTTTTTGTTTGACCCTCGTTCTAGTTGAATGGCCAGCGCACGCAAACCCGTCATTGTCCGCAAGTTCACCCGTGACTGGTGTGCCGGTTATGCAGGCCCGGAGTTGGGGCGCGATGGCGCGGACCTCGAGATCCTCGATCTTGCCGGCAAGGTGATCAGGATGGCCTGGGAGCAGGTGAAGTGGGTTTGCTACGTTCGCGATTTTCCTTCCTCGTCCGCCGATCCCGCCAACCCCGAGCGGCTGCTCCGCAAGCGCTTCGCCATCCGTCCGCGCACCCCCGGCCTGTGGATGCGCCTCACCCTGACCGACGGCGACGAGATTGAAGGTCTCGCGGCCAACGACCTCTCGCTGGTGGATGGCGTCGGGCTGATGCTTACTCCGCCCGACACACGCTCCAACACTCAGCGCATCTTTGTGCCCCACAAAGCTATCCAGTCACTTCAGGTGCTCAGTCTTATTGGCGCACCGGGACGCCGCCAGCCTGCCGCACGCGAAGCCGAGCCAGAACTCTTCCCGAGCGAGTGAATCTCACCTGAGATCAGCCATTAGCTCTTAGCTCTTAGCTCTTAGCTCTTAGCTCTTAGCTCTTAGCTCTTAGCTCTTAGCTCTTAGCTCTTAGCTCTTAGCTCTTAGCTCTTAGCTCTTAGCTCTTAGCTCTTAGCTCTTAG
>Ga0181535_10000091_pt1 | contig 133377 bp, 110 predicted proteins | sample PEATcosm2014_Bin_44_FD_119774 | JGI IMG/M metagenome (GOLD analysis project Ga0181535, IMG submission 119774) | Peatland microbial communities from MTU Mesocosm Facility, Houghton, MI, USA - PEATcosm2014_Bin17_30_metaG | ecosystem: Environmental > Terrestrial > Soil > Wetlands > Peat | place... | reverse complement strand
GGATGAAAATCACAGCCTATAATCATCATGCTCGGCTCCTTTCCTCCCGAGCTTCGTGGTCGTTTAGCCGCAACCAGTTTACTCAGGTCGAGGGAGCCGACGCTGTCATGCAATCATCCATCCGCAGCACTATCGCGGATGGGTGGGATACCACGAACCCAACCCTTCTCCAAAATCGGCTCTTCATCAGGGCCCGATGCTCCACCCCTCGCCGAGCGCCCAGATCTGACGAACCAAAATGATCGAGCGGCCCAGGTCTCGTCTTGGGGGACCCCCAAACTTTTCCCCTGGAGCGCTGCAGATTATTTCCATCCCTGGCGCACTATGGAAACAGTCGAGCCTCCAAGAGCAGCGATGATCGGCCTGGAAGCGCCCTAAGTCTTTACTGGTCAGGATTCTGCGGATAACCTACGTTTTTCAGTGTTTTGCAGAGAATAACCGCCCGCAATTTAAAGAAAAGAAAGGTTTTACTGCCAGAATACCCAGGGGGGGGGTAGGCTGTTCCCTGCTTTTACCCCGACGGCGTAACCGCCGCCGTCACCGGCCGCGGCGCCATCGCCGGCCGCACCAGCTCCGCCGGCCACACATACACCGCCAGGCGCCGCGAATAGTGCAGCACCGGTTCATGGTCGGGTAGCTCGATTCCCATTGCCGACGCCAGATCGTTGAGCTCGATCTCCGCTTCCGCCTCTTCCAGCGTCCAGGATGCTTGATGCAGGTTGGCCCTCACAGGCTCTCCGAACCGGTTGCACGAAAACAGGCAGGAGCGCTCCATCAAAAAGTGCTCAAGCGTCCCCGGCCGGCTCTCAGCCAGCTTTTGCGATGGACCCAGCCCCCGGTAGCGCGCCTTGAAGAGCACCGGCTGGCCGGCAAACCGCCTGCGGCTATAGAACGAGAACTCCCGCTCCGTCCGCTGCTCCATGCTCATCTCGGCCCAGTGGTAGGGCAGGTGGAAGAATCCGCGCCCCAACGCTACCGCCATCAGATTGCTGGAATCGAGCGACAGGCAGTAGACCCCGCGCGTCTCCGTCCGCTCCTCGCGGACATAGGTGCGCAAACTCAGGTCGGGAAAGCTCTGCGCCCCCGGGATGAACGGCACACCGCGAACCTTGATTCGATCCATCCAAAAAGGCATCGCCCCGAGCCACGCCGTTCCTTGAAAGATATCGACTTGCAAACCCTCAGGAACCAGCGGCGCAATCGACGAGGCTGGAACCGGCCAATGCGCAAACAGCAGATCGTTCCAGCGTTGCCTCATCAACCAGCGGCCTGGCGGCAGCAGCCGCGGCTTGTGCGATGTGCGAATCTGGTATTCCAGCATGGCCCGGTTGCTCCTGTCTAATGCGTCTTCACAGATCGCCCAAGGTCACGGGCGCCCCATCTTCGCCGCGTTTTTGTCTTTGCGGCCAGGGTAGATTTGGATAGACGCCTGAATGGTGTCCCCGGCTGCACACCCCAAACCGCCCCAATGTCGTATTCTGGTCGCGAGCCCTCAGCAATGTCCAGTAAATCTTTTTTACCCCCCGGCGCCCGCAACCAAACCGAAGTCTTCGCCGTCCATGGCGCCGATCCCGAGGTCCTGGCCTATGCCATGGCCAAATATTCCCGCTCCGCGCTCTCCATGCGCGAATCGCTGGCCGAGATCAGCCGTCAGCGAGCCGAGCAGTTTCTCAATACATTTTATTTCCAATACGGCCACCGCTCCATCGCCGACTTGGCGCACATCGCCTTCGCGGTCGAACGCCTCAGCCTTCTCGCCGCCATCGTCCTCGTCGACGAACAACGCTGGGACGGCCAGGAGCGCTCTACCCGCTATCAGAACTTCCTCAAATCCGGCTGGTATTTCCCCGAATTCGCTGAAGACTCCGCCTCCGCGCAGCTCTACTCCGAAACCATTACCAACCTCTTCGATGCCTATCAGCGCACCACCGCAGCAGTCCTCGACGCCCTGCGCCGCCGCGTCGCTTGCCCCGAAGCCATGAAGCCCGAGGCCTACGAGCGCACCCTCAAAGCCCGCGCCTTCGACGTCGCCCGCTACCTGCTTCCTCTGGCCACCAATACCTCCCTCGGCCAGATCGTCAACGCGCGCACCCTGGAGACTCAGGTCTCACGCCTGTTGTCTCACCCTACCGCCGAGGTTCGCGATCTGGGTGTGAAGCTTCGCGAGGCTGCCACCGGCCCCGCCTGGAACGTCAACGCCCAAGCCGGCATCGCGCTCGTCGAAAAAATCTCAGCAGCCGACCCAAGCCTGACCACCGAAGCCGCCACCCTCCTCACTGCCGAGGTCCGAACCGCCCCTACACTGGTCAAGTACGCACAGGCCAACGACTACGAACTCCAGACCCGCGCCGAGCTAACCCAGGCCGCAAACGAACTCCTCGCCGGCTACCCCATTGCCGATGCACCAGTAGTCGATCTCGTCGAACGCACTGAGACCCTCGAAGTCGAACTGGCCTCGACGCTGCTCTACTCCGTGAGCCACCACCCCTATCGCCAGATTCGCGACCTGGTCGCAGCGCTGCCCGAGTCTCGCATCACAGAAATCATCGAGTCAGGCCTGCGCCATCGCGGTCGGCATGACGAAGCCTTGCGCGCCTTCCACGCCGGAGCCGTTCTCCGCTTTGACATCCTGATGGACATCGGCGGCTTCCGCGACATGCACCGCCATCGCCGTTGCACGCAAATCATCCAGCCCTTCACCGCGCTTCACGGCTACGAGACACCGTCCTGCGGAGATCTCGGTCCAGAGGTCAACATCCTCGCCGAAGCCGGCGTCCTTGCCGACTTCCAATCCTCCATAGACTCCGCCCAAGCCGCCAGCGCCCAAATCGCATCCGGCCATGCTCCGGAGGCCGCCCAGTCCGCCCTCTACCTCTTGCCGCTGGCCACCCGCATCCGCTCGCTCTTCAAGATGGACCTCGCCGAAGCCCAATACATCATCGAGCTTCGCTCGGGCCCCGCCGGCCACTTCAGCTACCGCCGCGTAGCCTGGGAGATGTACAAGGCCCTGGAGCGCCAGCACCCGGCCTTGGCTCGCCACATTCGCGTCACCGATTTCACCCAGCCCATCGACTTGCTCAAGCGATAACGGGTGCCCCACCCTCGCCGCGCAGTTGTAGTTGCGGCTAGGGTGGGAAACCACGAACCCTCTGGCGCACGAGCACCGTCTGCCCCACCGCGGGTGGCTGCTAAGATTACTTCGGAGCCCCCATGAGCGTAAGCGCCCTTTATCCCGGCACCTTCGACCCGCCAACCAATGGGCATATCGACCTCATCCAGCGTGGGGCAAAGCTGTTTGAACATCTCACCGTCGCCATTCTCAATAATCCGGTGAAAGATCCCCTCTTCACCGTCGAAGAGCGCGTCGAGATGCTCAAGGAATCGACCGCGGCACTCGGCAACGTCTCGGTAGCTACCTTCGACGGCCTCATGGTCGAGTTTGCCCGCCAACAGGGCGCCATGGCGGTTCTGCGCGGCATTCGCGCCATCAGCGACTACGAATATGAATTCCAGATGGCCCTAATGAATCGCCGCCTGGCCCCGGAGATCGAGACCGTCTTCCTGCAACCCGCCGGCCGCTACTCCTTCGTCAGCTCGCGGATGTTGAAAGAGGTCTTCGCCTTCGGCGGCGACGTCAGCGGCCTGGTGCCTCCCAACGTCCTCAAGCGTCTCCGCGCGCGCATGGGGGCCAGCTAGAGGCATTCGTTCTTAGGCATTAGAGATAAGTACCGGGGCTCCCGGAATCCGGCAGCAAGACAAACAACCGGAGAGTACGAATGAAAAGCAATTTTCAGCTTCTTGGACCGGTGCACCTTCTTATCCTCGTCGCGGTTCCTGCCTTCGCTGCCGTCCTTTCGTTCGTCCAGCGAAAGCTCCCGAAGGGAACCACCTGGCTGCGGATTGGCCTGGCCTCGATTATCTTGCTGGACTCGGCCGTGTACTACGGATATTCGATCTCACTCGGCCAGCTAACCTTCCCGGATCATCTTCCGCTGGAACTCTGCGACGCCTCTCTGTGCCTGGTCATCATTGCGTTGTACACCCTGAACAAAGCAGTCTTTGATCTGGCCTATTACGGAGCACTGGGCGGAGCTACGATGGCGCTTGTTACGCCAAACCTGTGGGGTTGCTTCCCTTCCTTCTCGACAGTTCAGTTCTTTGTCGCCCATGGCTTCATTGTGGCTGGTGCTCTATACCTCGTCTGGTCCCGGCAGCTGCGGCCGCGCTCGGGATCTATTGCCAGGGCGATGCTCGGCCTGAACATCTTCGCTGCATTCATCGGCGCATTCGACTTCCTCTTCAAGACGAACTACATGTACCTTCGCGCCAAGCCTCAGAACACGTCGCTTCTCGATCTTCTCGGGCCCTGGCCCTGGTACATCCTGGCCGCCGAAGCCGTCGCATGGGTTGTCTTCGTGCTGCTCTATCTTCCATTCCGGACCCGGACTGTGAATCTCAAACCTGCCTCATAAGAGCTTGCGGCCCAGTGGCTTATTGGGCCGCTTCCCCTGCAGTTATCGAACAGTCTCAAGAACGACCTCAATATCCAGGTGCCGCGTGCTTCCCGGCACATCCAGCGATCCAAGCAACGTCGGCTTGCCCAAAGTCAGCAGCGCCGTGTTCTGCAGCACCGCCTGCCGAATCACCGGATCATTCCTCCCCACCGTCGATTGCTCCTCCGAGACGCCGGACTGTTCCACCTTTGAATGAATTTCCACACCCGTTGGATACTCCTTCATGCGCGCTGTGACGTTGAGCCCCACATCAACGTACTGGACCTGCGTTTGCGTCGAACTCTCCGGATTGGAAGATCCCGTCATGACCGGAAACCTGCTGCCGAGCTTGAACTGCGAATCTCCCGTATTTGGATCGACGGTCATAGAGAAATGCTGGGTACCGATGCGCTTCTCGCCGTCCAGCTCCGTAATCGTATAGGTCAGCCGATAGCATGTCGGCGCGCTCTCGGCCTTGGTGGCGCTGGCCGGTGGTGCGGCGGCATCCGTCTGCGCGATGGCATGTTCGCCGCCGCAACTTAACATCAATGCGAATCCGAGAATCCCGCTTGCAAGTTTCATCTTTTCCCTCCCATGTCCTTCGTTTTCTGATTTCATTCCGAATCTCCTTTGCCCGATTGTTCGGCAAACCTCTGAAACTCGGCCTCGCTCTCCGCTTCCTGCCTCGCTCGAACCTCCGGATTCAGCATCGCCATGACCTGTGTATCCCCAAGATGAACCGCACGAATCAGCAGCCTCTCCTCATTCGTCAAAGGCTCTTCCGGCGCTGGATGGCTAGGCGCGCGCATCTCCGCAAGCAGTAAAGCATCGGCGGCGTTGACTGGTCGTGCCTTCCGCCGAGGAGCCGCGATTCTGGTGGGTGTTCTGGCAGGTGTGATCAGTTCACGGGGCGGAGCAGACGCAGCTTGCGCGCCCTTCGCCGACGGAGCAGGAAGAGCATGTCGCTGGGCCTCAGTCGCTAAATGCCCGTGCCACTTGATCGCGGGGATGGCCAGGGTGAAGGAAAGGACAATCATGCCCGCCATCGCCACTCGCGATGCCCATCGTGAAACCGCAGCCCCATGCACCGCTGTGCCTGCCTCTGCCGCCGCCAGAATGCGCCGCTCCATGCCCGCAGGGGCCTCGACGTCTCTCAGGCCCGCCAACACCTTGTCGATAGCTTCATCAGGATTCTTCATCGCTCGCCTCCTCGTGCCCCGAGCCGTTCCCGTAGCCGCGTTCTGGCGCGAAAGATCAGTGCCCGAACCGCGGACCCGCTTCTTCCCAGAACCTCCGAGATCTCCTCAGTCCCCAACTCCTCGATGGCGGAAAGCAGCAGCACATGGCGCTCCGCTTTCGGCAATCTCTCCATCTCGCGCAAGACCGACCTCATGCGCTGTGCCTGATCCAGCCTCTCGTCGGCTGGCGCGCTGTTCCCTGCCAGGCTCTCCGCAAAGCTCTCGTCCATCTGCTCCGGTCGAATGCGCCGCCTGCGATCAAGAGCCAGGTTCCATGCGATGCGAACAAGCCATACCCGCATATCGCGAATTGCCTGAAGCGACCGGCGGCGCTCGATGACGCGAACAAAGACCTCCTGCACCACGTCCTCTGCTTCTGCCCGGCTGCGGAGAATGGAGTGAGCGACACGGAAAAGCAGCCCGGAATAGCTCTCCACGAGAGCCGCGAGGTCAACATCAGACTGCGCACTCTCCGCGGAAATCAAAGCCGGGATGCCTCCCTGAATCGAAGCCATAAGCCCCTTCTATCCAGACAGACGACTCATCCCAGCATTAGCTCGACAATTCTTCGGGTGATCAAAGCACAGGATTATTTCGCGGCATGTTTGGGCTCAGACCGAAACTCTGTTTAGATAGTGGCTTCTATGACAGTCCTTGGCAGGTGCGAGATCTCGATCTTGGAAAATGGAGCCCTATGCAGCTTGAGGAAACCTGTCGATCTTGGGCCGCTTGCGTTGCGAAGCGTGCCACAGATCGTACTGCTGCTGCAAGTCGAGCCACATGCCCGGTTCGGTTCCAAACGCGTCGGATAGCCTGAGCGCCATCGCCGCTGTAAACGACGCCATTCCGTTCAGCAATCGCGAAAGCGTCGACCGCGCCACGCGCAGCTTCTTTGCCGCCAATCCAACCTGCATCGTGCCCAGGTATTCACGCAGAATTTCGCCCGGATGGGCGGGGTTGTACATCGTCATCGCCATTTTCTGGCTCCTTACCCAATCCTGATTATCGCAACGTTTCAGGAAGGTGCGACGGAACCATTTTGTTCTCACCCCAAAATCTGTCAAGATAGAATTGATATGACAGTGTCTACCCCTTCCCAAATCTTTGCCGACCGCATCGGTCGGATCGAGGTCTCCGCAACCATGGCCGTGGCTGCGGAAGCCGCCAAGCTGCGCCAGCAGGGCGCCAACCTGGTCGATTTTGGCGCCGGCGAGCCTCATTTCCCCACCCCGCGCCACATAAAAGACGCCGCCATCGCCGCCATCGAGGCCAACTTCTCCCGCTACACCGTCGTTCCCGGCATCCCCGACGTGCGCAAGGCCATTGTCGATCGCCATGCCGCCGACTTCGGCTCGGACTACGACATCTCCGAGGCCATCTTCACCACCGGCGGCAAGCTGGCCCTCTTCAATGCCATCCAGATCCTCATCGAACACGGCGACGAAGTCATCCTGCCCGTCCCCTACTGGGTCAGCTTCAAAGACATCATCCAGTACGCCGGCGGCAAGGTCGTCTTCCTCGAGACCAGCGAGGCCGAAAGCTTCCGTATCACCGCCGACGCCATTGAGAAGGCGATCACGCCCAAAACCAAGGCCATCATCCTCAACTCGCCCTCGAACCCGGCCGGCTCGGTCGTCTCCCAGCAGGACCTGGAACGCATCGTCCACCTGGCCCACGAGCGCAACATCTTTCTGCTGCTCGACGAGTGCTACGTCTACTTGAACTACGCAGGCAAGCCCGTCTCCGGCGGCTCCTTCGCCTGGGCCAAGGAGCACATTGTCATCCTTGGCTCGCTGTCAAAGACCTATGCCATGACCGGCTGGCGCGCCGGTTTCGCCCTTGCGTCCAAGTCCGTTGTGGCCAACCTGAGCAAGCTCCAGTCGCAGTCCACTTCTAATGCAACGAGCTTCGTCCAGAAGGCCGCCATCGCCGCGCTGACCAGTTCGCAGGAGTGCGTCTCCGAGTTCCGTGCCGAGTTCATCGACCTGCGGGATTACATGCTGGCAAAGCTGGCGGAGATTCCAGGCATCACTTGCACCAAGCCCGAAGGAGCCTTTTACGTCTACCCAAATATCTCGGCGTATATCGGCAAAGGCGGCATCAAGACCGCAACCGAGTTGGCCACCCGCCTGCTCCACGAGGCTCACGTCGTCAGCGTACCCGGCGAGGCCTTCGGCACTGCGGAGCACATTCGCATCTCCTACCCGGTGACCAAGCAGAACATCGACGAAGGAACCCGACGGATGAAGGAATTCCTGACGGGCTTGGCGTAGCCCGAGCCTGTCAAATCCCGCGTGGCCGAGGCCGGGTGCCCCACCCTCGCCGCAGTCTTCCTGAGCGGAGCGCAACGGAGTCGAAGGACCCGCTCCTCGGCAGGTTGCGGCTAGGGTGGGAGTAGCCGCTGTCTTCTAAGCAGGTTGAATCACCTGCCTGCCGCACGCTGTTTTGCGATGTGGGATGCGTAAACCGGCCTCCTGCAAGGCCGTCGCCGCATAACCTGTGTTTTAAGCGAAAAAAACGTTTACTTCCCACTGGGCAAACGGTACGTTTGTCGCGTAGGATGTGTCTTCGATGTCAAAGCCGATAGATTTCCGTCCTGTGATACTTGCCGGAGGCAGCGGTACCCGCTTCTGGCCCCGTTCGCGCCGCGCCCACGCCAAGCAGGTTTTGGCTCTGGACGGCGAGCGCTCCATGATCCAGCAGACAGTTGAACGCCTCAAGCCGCTGGCCACTCCAGAACAGACCTGGGTCATCACCAACCAGTACCTGGCCCACGAGATCGCCGACCAGTTGAAAGGCGTGCCCGCTGGGCAGATCGTGCAAGAGCCGGTTGGACGCAACACCGCCCCGGCTTGCGGCCTGGCCGCCTTCCTCATCGAGCGCCAAAACCCCGATGCGGTGCTGGGCGTCTTCCCCTCCGATCACGTCATCGCCGACGAGCCGCGCTTCCTCAAGGCGCTGCAAAAGGGTATCGCCGTGGCCGCCGCCGGTGACAACATGGTGGTGCTGGGCATTGAGCCCACCCGCGCCGAAACCGGATACGGCTACATCGAAACCGGCGACTACACCGCAGACGACACCGCCATCCACGTCAGACGCTTTATTGAGAAGCCCAACCAGAACCGCGCCGACGAGTTCATCGCCGCCGGCAACTACTACTGGAACTCGGGCATGTTCCTGTGGTCCGCGCGGACTTTTGCGAATGCCGTCCGCGAACATCTGCCCGAAACTGCACCGCATCTGGAGTCGATCGCCGCCGCTTATGGCACAGCCCGATTCGATCAGGTCTTCAGCGAGGCCTACCCGGAGTGCGAGAACATCTCGGTGGACTATGCTGTCTTGGAGCCGCGCTCGGCCAAAGGCGAACATTCCTCCCGTCTTTATTGCATCCCTGCTGAATTCTCGTGGAACGACCTCGGTTCCTGGGCCTCGCTCTACGAGTACCAGCTTGAGACGCGCCTGCGCGGAGACGGCGAGGGCAACGTGGCTGCGTCTGCGGGCCACATGGCCCTCGATGCCAGCAACAATTACATCTACAGCCCGCGCAAATTCGTAGCCCTGGTCGGCGTCGAGAACCTGGTCATCGTGGATACCGAAGACGCCCTGCTGATCGCCCACCGCGACCACTCTCAGGATGTGGGCAAGATCGTCAAAGAGCTGGGCATCAGCGGCCGCACCGAGCTGATCTAAGACGATGTGCGATATCTCAGGACAGAGACGCGGCTCTCCCGGACAATGCAATGATTGAAGCGATCCAATACTTGCTGCGAAAAGAAGAAAAGTGGCCCCTGGTAAATGCTGTAGTTGAGCGCACGGTGAATAACTTCGGGGCCGGAGACGGACCTTTGTTGAGGAGCGTCTATTTCACCTATCATGCCGGTGGTTCCTCACAATACGGCTGGCTCAAAGTGGACCGCTCCTCTTCTCTCTTTGAGCTCAAAAAGGGCGCGCAGTTCGAAATTCAGTTCGATCCGAAAAGGCCCCAGCGGTACTACTGCTCGAAAGCATTGACAGTTACTCTTGTCAGCGGGTGGGCTACCATTCTGATTGGCCTGATTTACGTTGCGACGATCGGACTGAGGAATTTATTATTTCGCTAGGACTGAGCCACCCTCCAATACCTCGATCCTGATCCGGGATTCCATCGGCGATGCGGATGATGACATGGTCCAACACTGTATACCCCATTCCTTGCCGCAACTTCATCGCGACAGGGGCGGGAGACTAAAAACCCGATTCCTCTGGTTACTCAATCTTTCGCTTTCCAACAAGTCCATCGGTTGGCAACACTCACGATTGGCAAAGATTGCTAGTCGTGCTACTCTTGCCCCAATCTCCTTCTCCAGGAGGAGATCCAGGAGCAGCGCTCATGCCCACCCGCAACGTAAATCTGACCCAGGAACTCGATCGCTTCGTTCTGGCGCGAGTCGAGAGCGGGCGCTTTGAGAATGCCAGCGAAGTGGTCCGCGCCGCGCTGCGCACTCTGGAGCGCGAGGAGCGGCTCTATGAGGCCAAACTGGAGGCCCTGCGCGCGGCCATCGAAGAAGGAGACGCAAGCGGTATTGCCGAGGGCGATGTCTTTGAACAGGTCCGCGAGGCGCTCCATCTGGCCAAGATTCCCGGCTAGAGGTGCCGACCTTACAGTTTTCACGCAATGCCAAGGCAGACTTGCTGAACATTGGCGCATACACTCTTCAAACCTGGGGCGCGGCTCAAGCAGAGCGTTACCTCGACGGCCTCGAACGCCGCACCAAGTTGCTCGCCAGTAATCCTTTGCTCGGTCGGCTTTGCGAGTGGATTCGCCCCGGCCTGTTTCGCTTTGAAAGAGACCGGCATGTGCTCTTCCACCGTCGCCAGGAAGAGGGCATTCTCATCTCGCGCATCCTGCACCAAAGCATGTTGCCGGAGCAGCAGAACTTCGGAGATCCGGCGCCGGATGCGTAAACCGGCGGAATTCAAATGGGGCCTTGTCACAACCCCTCCCTCCCATCCTTTACCCTAGTATTCAGGGAGCTATAGACCCATCCATGCCTGAATCCAAAATCAAGTTCGGTACCGACGGCTGGCGCGCCGTAATCGCCGACGATTTCACCTTCGCCAACGTCCGCATTGCCGCCGAGGCCATCGCCGCCTACGTCCATGCCAAAGAAGACCCCGCAAAGGGCATCTGCATCGGCTACGACACCCGCTTCGGGTCGAAGAGTTTTGCCCGCACCTGCGCTGAGGTCGTCGCCTCAACCGGCATTCCGGTGCAGTTGGCAGACCGCATCACGCCCACCCCGGCGCTGAGCTACGCCGTCTTTCATCGCAACGCAGCCGGCGGCATCATGATTACCTCTTCGCACAACCCGGCGCAATGGAATGGCGTCAAGTACAAGGGCTGGTACGGCGGCTCAGGCAAGCCTTCAATGATCGCCGAGATCGAGTCGCGCCTCGGACAACCGGTCCCTCGCGCCGCCCAGCCCGCCGCGATTGAGGAAGTCGATTTTCTTCCTCCATATCTCAAGGCCATCGAGAGCTTCACCAGCCTCGACGCGCTTCAAAAATCAGGCATGAAGTTTGGCATCGACTCGATGTACGGCGCAGGCCTCACATATATCTCTGACATCTTCACTCGCCTGGGTGTGCCCCACGTGCAGATCCGCGGCTCTCAAGACCCGCTCTTTCCCGGCATCAATCCCGAACCCATCGAGCCGCACATCCGCGCGCTCGCCGAGGCGGTGGTAGCCAACGGCTGCCAGGCCGGCCTCTGCACCGACGGCGACGCCGACCGCATCGGCGCCACGGATGAGCACGGCAACTTCGTCGACCCGCACAAGATCTTCTGCGTTCTCTTAAGCTGGGTGCTCAAGCACCACAATGACTGGCCAGGCGCCGTCACACGCGCCTTCAACACCACCAAGATGCTCGACCGCATCTGCCTCAAGCACGGCCGCGAATTGATCGAGCACGGCATCGGCTTCAAATACGTCTGCGACTACATGCTGGAGCGCGAGATTCTCATGGGAGGCGAGGAGTCGGGCGGCATCGGCTTCCAGCGCCACCTGCCCGAGCGCGACGGCCTGCTCAACTCGCTGCTGCTGGCCAACGTGATGGCCGAGGAAGGCAAGACGCTCGGCCACCTCGTCGCCGATCTGCAAGCCGAATACGGCGAGCACCAATACGGCCGCATCGACCTCAATCTCCCCGATGACATCAAGAACCGGGCCATTGCGCGGGCCAGGGCGCTTGAGCCCGGCGACCCGGTCTTTGCCAGCATGCCAATCTACTGCCAGGAGACGCTCGACGGCGTAAAGTTTTACCTCGACAACCCCGAAGCGATGGAAAAGCCCAAGGCCGCCGAAACCTGGCTGCTGCTGCGCGCCAGCGGCACCGAACCCCTGCTACGCATCTACGCCGAGTCCTGCTCGAAGGAGTCAGTCGCCAAGCTGCTCGAATCAGCGCGCCGCTTTGCCCTCGGCGCGTAAAGCATCCGTCATGCTAGAACGAAAGGGCCATGAATGTTCAAGTCGATAGCTTTTCCGGCGATGTGTCTCACTTTATATTCAGTGGCGTTCTCGCAGGAACGGCAATGTCCTGAATCTTCCGTCATGGGGAAAATGGCAGGGGCCAATTCTGTCGCGGGTTTGAAGGCGTGGAAGATAAAGGCAGGCGATAGTTACCGGGCACAGGTCATCTTTGCTGCTCGGATGCTGGAGGTCGATCCGACTAATAGGAGCATGGCTGAACTCCTGCTCAACTTGATCCCAAAGGATAGCGACGATCCACATCAGGCGGTTTGGTTGGAGCTTGACGAGCTCAGTCAGTGTTCATCGGGAGGCGGGACCACGTCCGAGTTGAAGGCATTAGATCTTCTTCAATACCACCTGCCTCGATTGTTGGCGAGGGCTGTTCTGCTCGTTCCTAATCACATGACAGATTACGTCACTTATGCCGAATTCGCGTTAACCCCAGAAAGCGATTATGCGCTGCAAATGCAGAGGGTCTGTAAGAGAGAACACCGTAAATTCAGGGCTGCGTTGGATAGTCTGCCCGTAAAAGATATTGCCTGGTTCAAAAAAGAAGTGATCAATCCTGAAAACTGCAAGGCGCTCTATTTTCCAGAACAGTGATCGTTCATCTTTCACCGATACATCCTCGCCGGGTGCCCCATCCATTCCGCTTTCTTCTGCGGAATGGGTGGGAAACCACGAACCCGCACCATCTCGAATCCGCCAATTCTGCTCAAAATAAGCCGCTAGGCCAAGAACAACAGCGCAGCACTGCCCGCTGGAACCTGAATCCGCGGCACTCCATGCTGAGTTGCGACAGGCTCCACGGCCTTCGGGCTCCATTGCGCGTGGGCCTCGATCTCGGCCCCAGCCAGCGTCACTCCCTCAGTCGAGTCCAGCGCGGGCGCCTGCAATCTCCATGCGGTTGCGCTCTCCGCGCGGCGCGGCGCGCGAATCCGTAACGCAAGCACTCGCGATTCGTCTTTGTTGAAGACGGCCACCTTGAATCCTTGTTTGTGCCGCGCGGCATAGGCTGTGGCATTCACGCCTTGCATGTCGACCTCCGCACGAAGCAGATCAAGACCCGCAAACTGGCCTGCTAGCAACATGCCATAAAAGATCGGCATGGCCTTAACATCGCTGCCCGGCTCGGCCTGGATGGGCGTATAAAATCCGCTACGCTTGATTTGCGGAGTCTTTGCAACGTTCATGCCCGGCGTATGATCACCAAGTCCGGCGGTAAGAAAGGCGCTGCCGCCGCCATGCAGATTCACGCCGGCGCATCCCAGACTGGCGAGCAGCAGCATGTAGTCCCCCGCCCAGAGCGCGGAGGCAAAGGCATTGCTCATGCCCGGCTTTCCGCCGCGATAGCAGGAGTTGCCCTCGGTCATGCGATAGATCAGGGAGTGCGATCGCGCCGTCTCTTCGATCCGCTTCATCTCAGCAGGGATATTGGGATTGCCAGCGAGCAGGCGGCTGGCCGTCACCCGCGGGTCGTCCGGCGGACCCTCGGCATAATAGTGCCCCGTCAGAGCCGCCAGCCTGGGCCGGATCGCTGCCGGCAATTGCTCGCCAAACCGCGTCACCCAGTCGGAGGAGGCACCCACATCGGGCCCGCCAAATCGCGCATTCGGCACCCGTGTGGCGATTGCCTCGGCAAAGGCAGTCCACTCCTGCAAGTATTCTGCAAAGCCCCAGCCGGGCGGACGCGTGAGGTTGTTGGCCATGGAATAGAAATCGGGCTCATTGCCAATCTGAAAAAACTCCAGTCGGCTGCCCGCTTTGCGCGCCACATAAGCCGCCTCATCAGCCGCGCGCCCGGGCGCGCTGTTGCCAAAGTTGAGGCCATAAATCAGCCTCCAGCCCGTCGCATCGAGAAAGCCCGCCAACTCGTCGATCGCCTCCGGCGTGATCGCAAATAGCCGGTGCGGCATCCAGTTGGTATCGATGTCGCCTGAGGGAAGATGCAACTGAGGCACCGGCGTGGTGGCATCCGCCTTGAACCAGCAAAATTCGCTGGTATTGCCGCCCACGCGCAAGACGCCTTGCGGGCTGAGAAGGCGGAAGTATGCAACCAGATCGCGATTGGAAGCTGAGAAAAACCTCGGGTCGGACAACTGGGCCAGTTCATAGCTCAAGCCTACATAGTTCAACGGAACGCGCGGACCTGCCGGCTCTTCGCGGAGCGTCAACTCCACAGAGACACCCGGCAGCGACTGCGCCATCGATAGGCTGCGGCCTGTGGCCATCGCTATTGCGCTCGCCTCGAACAGGAAGCGGCGACGGTCCATTGAACAACCTCCAGGGAGTGGTCTCGAGTCTTCGTTGTGCGGGCTCAGGCCACCACCGCGACCTTAGCCCGTTTGCCCAACCGGACTACGATTCGCGCAGGCAGCGCAGCCACAGAAATCATCGCGCCACCGGCCGCCTCGCCGTCCAGCTTGACGGCCTTCTCGGCGATCTTGCGATTGGCCTCGGCGCCGCTGGCAGCTAGTCCGAGATGCACCAGAAGCTTGGGCAGACGAATCTGCATTGGCTCCGGACCGGCCACCTCGGCGAAGGCTACGGCTACTTCTTCGAGGTCTTCGGATGTCTCCTTCTGCTGGAACATCCGTGCCCAATTCTCATCTGCGCTTTTCGCCGCTTCCTCCCCGTGGAAGTCCGCGGTAATCGAACGCGCAAGCCGCTTTTTCACGTCCATCGGATGGACTTTGCCCGCAGCCGCATCACCACGCAGCGCATCAACCTCCGACTGCTTCAGGTCGGTCAAGAAGAGAAAATACTTCCACATCAGCTCATCGGAGATCGACATCAACTTGCCATACATCTCGGCCGGCGGCTCGCTGATGCCGATGGCATTGCCCAGCGATTTTGACATCTTCTGCACGCCATCCAGGCCTTCGAGAATCGGCGTCATCAGCACGATCTGCGGCTTCTGGCCATATTGGCGCTGCAACTCGCGGCCGCAGAGCAGATTGAACTTCTGGTCGGTCCCCCCCAGTTCCACATCGCACTCCAGGCAGACCGAGTCGTAGCCCTGCATCACCGGATACAGAAACTCGTGCAGGCTGATCGGCTGCTCGGCCTCGTAGCGCTTGTGAAAGTCGTCGCGCTCGAGCATCTGCGAAACCGTAAAGCGCGCCGCCAGGCGAACAATGTCCTCGTAGCCGAGCTTGCCCAGCCACTCGCTGTTGTAGCGAATCTCTGTGACGCTGCGGTCGAGGATCTTGAAAGCCTGGTCAGTATAGGTCTTGGCGTTCTCGTTGATCTGTTCGCGCGTCAGCGGCTTGCGCGTGACGTTTCGTCCAGTTGGATCGCCGATTAGCGAAGTGTAGTCGCCGACCAGAAAAATGACGGTATGCCCCAGCACCTGAAAGTGGCGCAGCTTGCGCATCAGCACGGTGTGGCCGAGGTGCAGGTCGGGCGATGTCGGGTCGAAGCCGACCTTTATTCGCAAAGGTAGCCCGGTTTTGCGGCTCTCTTCAAGGCGCTCTCTCAGGTCGCTGACGCGGATGATCTCCGAAGCGCCCTTCTCAAGCAGGTCCATCTGTTCGTCTACAGGTAAGAAATCGCTCATCTTGTCTTTGAGTATAAATTCCGGGGTTGGCATCTCGAAGGGGCCGAGCGGCGCTATAATCAACCTCATGCACCACCCCTTTCTCCATCCCGTCATCGCCCGCGCAGCGGCAGCGGCTGCGGCCGCCTAGACTCCGTTCCACCTCATCCCGATAAACAGCTTTCAGTTTTCAGTTGGCAGTTTAGGTCTGCCCACTGTTCCGGATTTCGCTCGTTCGCCGCCAGCCGTTTACTGAAAGCCGACCACTGACCGCCAATCACTGGCCACTGGCTTTACACTGGAGTCATCATGGAAGAGTTTTCCCGTATTCAGCGCTTACCGCCTTACGTCTTCAATATCACCGACGCAATGAAGAAGTCCGCCCGCCACGCCGGCGAGGACATCATCGACTTCGGCATGGGCAACCCCGACGGGGCCACGCCCAAGCACATCGTGGACAAAATGATCGAGGCGGCGCTCAAGCCGCCCACCCATCGCTACTCGGTTTCGCGCGGCATTCCGCGCCTGCGCAAGGCCATCTGCAACTGGTACAAGACCCGCTACGACGTCGATCTCGATCCCGAGACCGAAGCCATCGTGACCATCGGCTCCAAAGAGGGCATCGCCCACCTCTGCCTCGCCATCCTCGACTCGAACGACACGGTGCTGGTGCCCAATCCCAGCTACCCCATCCACATCTACGGCCCGGTCATCGCAGGTGCTCATGTGGTCAGTGTCCCCGTCCATGACCAGGAAAAATTCCTCGCCCAGCTTGAGGATCTGATCCCGCGCATGGTCCCCCGCCCCAAGGCTTTGATCGTCAACTTCCCGTCGAACCCCACAACCGAATGTGTGGACCTGCCCTTCCTCGCTCGTCTCGTCGAGATGGCCAAGGAATACGGCTTCCACCTCATTCAGGATCTGGCCTACGCCGACATCGCCTTTGACGGTTACAAACCGCCGAGCGTCTTGCAGGTCCCGGGGGCAAAAGACGTCGCCGTCGAGTTCTTCACCCTATCGAAGAGTTACAACATGCCCGGCTGGCGCGTTGGCTTCATGGTTGGAAATCCCATGCTCGTCTCCGCCCTCGCCCGCCTCAAAAGCTACTTCGACTACGGAACATTCACTCCGATTCAGGTCGCTTCCATCCATGCACTCGAAGGCCCGCAGGAGTGCGTCCACCAGATCTGCGAGAAGTATCGCAAGCGCCGCGACGTGCTGGTCGAAGGCCTCAATGCGCTCGGCTGGCCTGTAGCATCGCCCAAGGCAACCATGTTTGTCTGGGCGAGGATTCCAGAGGCCTACCAGGCTCTCAAGTCTCTTGAGTTTTCAAAGAGACTGTTGACCGAAGCCAAGACAGCCGTCTCGCCGGGGATTGGATTTGGCGACTACGGCGACGGCCATGTGCGCTTCTCACTGATCGAAAACGAAGAACGAACGCGCCAGGCGCTGCGCGGCATCAAGCAGATGTTTGCCAAGGGTTAGATTGTGCGTCTTCCGGTCTCGTTATCGAGGCCGGGAGCGCCCGACGAATGTTTGGAGTTGGAGAAGCGAGCGATGTGACATTGTTTAGATCACCATTCACGGCTCCGAAAAAGAAAACGGTTACATGATTTAGCAAGAGAGGCGTACGAAGATGAAATTTCCGATTCCCGCATTGCGGACTGCTGTGCCCACACTGGCGCTTTGCCTGAGTGTTTCGCCGGTCTTCTGCCAGAGTAGCGCTCAGTCCTCGAAGGATTCACAGGCCGCTTCGGCGCCAGGAATCGTCCATCAAGTTCAGAACGGCATTCAACTGGCAGTCGGCAATCTGAACGTGAAGGTCCAGTTCTACGCCGAACGCACCGTCCGCGTGGTGAAATGGCCGGCCGGAGGCACGTCCGCAAAGGCCAGCCTCTCCGTAATCCAAAAAGACCTGCCCGCTTTGGACGTTTCGGTCAAGGATGACGCTACCAAGGTCACCCTGAGCTCCGGGAAGATCACGTTGCTGGTGAGCAAGAGCGACGGCTCCATTCAGTTTCTCGATAGCAATGGCGGCACGGTCTTGAAAGAGCACGGAATGGCTGTCTTCGAGCCAACGGGAATCGAGCGCGAAAGCAAGGCCTTCAGCGTGCGGCAAAACTTCACGCTCAGCGCGGATGAAGGCGTCTATGGCCTGGGACAGCAGCAGTTGGGCGTCATGAACTATCGCGGTCACACGGTGAAGATCGTGCAGGCCAACACCAAAGCCGTCACGCCGGTGCTTGTCTCGACTGCGGGATACGGTATCTTCTGGGATAACTATTCCAAAACGATCTTCGATGACAGCAACGGTCAAACCTCGTTCTGGTCCGAAGTCGGCGATAACATCGATTACTACTTTTTCTACGGCCCCACTATCGACCAGGAGATCGCCGGATACAGACAGCTCACTGGCGAGGCTCCGCTCTATGGCAAATGGGCCTACGGATACTGGCAGAGCAAGGAACACTATGCCACCCGCGACGAACTGCTGGGAATTGCGCAGACCTATCGCGAGAAGCACATCCCCATCGATAACATCGTGCAGGATTGGAACTACTGGGGTAATAACGATAACTGGGGTGGAATGATCTTCGATGAATCGAAGTATCCCCGCCCCAAAGAAATGATCGACGGGTTACATAACGAACACTTCCATCTGATGATTTCGATCTGGGCCGGGCTTGGACCATCTTCAAAGATCTATAAGGATATGGACAAGCACGGATATCTCTTTCCAACCGTTGGCTGGGCCGGCTTTAAGTACTTCGATGTCTACGATCCTGCCGCCACGGATTTGTATTGGAAGTACGCCAGCGAGGGACTTTTCTCAAAAGGCGTCGACGGCTGGTGGATGGACTCGACCGAGCCGGATATGGTCAACGCCCTCACCCAAGAGGGCGAAGAATACGAGATGAAGCGCGTCCAGGATAATCATCTCGGCACCTTTGCCCGCTATCTCAATAGTTATCCGCTGCTCGATACCGAGGCGGTTTATAACAATCAGCGGAAGGAAACGGACAGCAAGCGGGTTTATATTCTTACCCGCTCGACCTTCGCCGGCCAGCAAAGGGCAGCGGCGACCACATGGTCCGGCGACATTGGCGCCGATTGGCCTGTATTCAGGCGGCAGATCGCAGCCGGAGTCAACCACAGCATGTCCGGAATTCCCTATTGGACCTTTGATATCGGCGCCTACTCGCTCGGATGCCAGGGCGGCGTCTTCATGAATGGCGGCAAGGACCCCGCCTATCAGGAGTTCTACACCCGCATGTTCCAGTTCGGCGCATTTGCTCCCATCTTCCGCTCGCACGGCTCTGAGACTCCGCGTGAGATATGGGAGTTTGGCGAATACGTTCCAGTGTTAGAGAAGTTTGATAACCTGCGCTATCGCCTGCTGCCTTACATTTATTCGCTGGGCTGGCAGGTTACGCACAGCGGTTCGACGATCATGCGCGGCCTGCCAATGGATTTCGCTACCGACCACAAGACCTATTCGATCGACGATCAATATATGTTCGGCCCGGCGATCATGGTCGCTCCCGTAACGGAGTACATGTACCATCGTCCGCCGGAGGATGGCGTGCTTGTTGGACCGGAAAACTACACCACGAAGGAAGGCAAGCCGGGCCTGAACGCCACCTACTATTGCGATGAACAATTCAAGAATGTCTGCCATGAGGATGTGGAACCGGATGTCAATCTGGATTGGTACACGGGCTGGCAGAGTTTCATCACTAACCCGAGGTTCTCCATTCGCTGGGAAGGAAAACTAACTCCCACTGAGACCGGAAAGTATCGCTTCAATCTGAAGAGCTTTGGACCGCGGCGAGTTTATCTGGACGGCAAGGAGATCACTCATAACTACGAATCGATGGAGTCATGGACGGTGCCCGTCGAGTTAGTGGCCGGCAAGGCGTACGACTTCAAGTTCGAGACGGCAAACAGCTCTCTGGGCGCCTTCCGCGCAAAGCTCTACTGGAAGACTCCGGCTATTCACGCCAGAGAAGTAGTCGTCGAACCCAGACAGAAGACAAGAAGCGTCTATCTGCCGGCCGGAGCATCCTGGATCGATTTCTGGACGGGTGAGAAGTTGGAGGGTGGCAGCGCGATCAACGCCGATGCTCCCATCGAAAAGATGCCGCTCATGGTCAAGGCCGGATCGATTGTTCCGATGGGGCCATTTCTTCAATACTCGACGGAAAAGCCCGCCGACCCAATCGAGTTACGCATCTATCCCGGCGCCTCGGGCGACTTCACACTTTATGAAGACGAGAACGATAACTACGATTATGAAAAGGGAGTTTATTCGACGATTGCCTTCCATTGGGATGACGCGAAGCGGCAGCTCACGATTGACGCACGAAAAGGCGAATTCCCCGGCATGTTAAAGAGCCGGAGCTTCCAGTTAGTAGTGGTAAGCAAAAGCCACGGAGCGGGCGTTGAAGTTACCGGCAATCCGGACAAAGTGATCTCGTACGATGGCCAACCGGTGGTTATTCGCTTCCACATCAATAATCCTGTGAACATCGTTTCACAAGCGAGGTGAAACAGTTCTGGTGACCGGACAAAAAGGGCGAGACAGTTAGTAACTGCCTCGCCCTTTCTGTCCTGACAATTTCTAATTTCTCCTGTTCAGCTTGGTAAGCAGCCGCAGGATTTCCAGATAGAGCCAGACCAGCGTGACGATAATTCCAAAAGCGCCGTACCACTCCATATATTTCGGAGCGCCGTATTGCACGCCTCTCTCGATAAAGTCGAAATCCAGCACCAGATTGAGGGCCGCGATGGCCACGACAATGAGGCTGAAGCCAATCCCGATGGGCCCGGAGCCATTGATGCTAGCGAAATAGACGCCAAAGAAACTGAGCAGCCATTCCACCATATAGAGGAGCGCGATGCCGCCGGTAGCCGCGATGATCCCCATGCGCAGCTTCGCCGTCACTGGAATCAAGCCCGAGCGATAGGCCAGAAGCATCACCAAGAGCGTGCCAAAGGTCAAGCCCACGGCCTGCATGGCGATGCCCGGATAGCGCAGATCAAGCGTGGCAGACAAACCGCCCAGAAACAGGCCTTCGAGCAGCGCGTAGATGGGCGCCATCACCGGCGACCACTCCTTCTTGAAAGCCGTGATCATGGCGACGATAAACCCGCCAAAAACCCCAACCATCATTGGCAGCACCACGTCTGAGAAATCGCGCGACTGAATGAAGCCATGCCAGACCCAGGCCGCGGACGCGATGGCGCAGACGAGCAAAATGCCGGTCTTGTTGACTGTACCGTTCAGCGTCATCCGGGTCGATTCGTCGATCACGCCGCCGTACTGCGCTCTGGAAAGGTTCTCAAACGTCTTGTCGCTCAATGCCGGATTCGATGTCTTGAACAGTGCCATTGTGTCATCTCTCCCTTTTCGCAACCGCCGGCAATTCACCCGCCATGGCAGTTTGCGTGAAACTTCGACTTCAAGTTTAGACTGGGCGACTACCTTGTCTCAACGTTGCCCGGCAGGGCAACGGTCCCGGTCCCTTACTGATCTCTGATCTCCGTTCCCTGCCGTCAATGCATTGCCTCCGAGGCGCTGGCTCCTGCGCCCGGCTTGTTCCTGCTCAGCAGCAGCGCCAGCACGATCAGGCCTACCGACATCCAAGATAGCTCCATATACACATCCTGGTAGCCCTGCATCTGCGCTTGCTGGTTGAGCTGGTTATAGATCGAGGCCAACGCCATTCCACTTCCATTAGGCCCGCCAAAACTGCCGCTGAAAAATCCCGTCAGCGCCTGCTGGTGTTGCCCAAAGGCGCTGCTGGCCGAAGACATTGCGGTTTGCAGGTGCTGCTCGTGCCACAGAGTACGGTTGGTCACCTGCGCATTCGTGATCGCGATCAGGATGCTGCCGCCGATGTTGCGCACGAAGTTGATCAGTCCGGCCACCTGATTGCTCTCCTCCCTTGGCATGCCCACATAGGCCGCCGTGGTGATTGAGATGAAGCAGAAAGGCAGCGGCATCATCTGAACGACACGCAGCCACGACGCCGCCGGAAAGGTCATATTCAGCGTAGTCACCTCGGCCGCGTAGCGGAAGGTGATGACAAACATCGTAAAGCCGGCCATCGCCAGGTAGCGCGCTGCCACTTTGCCGGTGGCAAAGCCGGCCAGAGGCATCATAAACAGCAGCATCACGCCGCCCGCTGTCAGCGCCATCCCGGCAGTGGTGGCGTTCCAGCCCAGCAATTGCTGCATAAACTGCGGCTGCAAAACGGTGTTGGCGTTGAGTACGCCGCCCACCAGCGCCATCAGGAAGCAGCAGATGGCAAAGTTCTTAAAGCGAAAAAGTTTGATATTGATGATCGGGTTCTTGTGCCGCCACTCCCACCAGATCAGGGCCGTGATGCCGCCGACAAAGAGCACCGCGAAGAAACGAATGAAGCCGGAGGAGAACCAGTCGTTCTCTTCGCCCTTGTCGAGCATGATCTGCAGGCCGCCCATGGCGATGGTGAGAAAGCTCAGACCCAGGTAGTCGATATTGCGCAGTCGCGAGCGGTCGGCCTTGATCCACGGCGGATCCTCGACCAGCCGGTTGACCAGAATGAAAGCCAGAATGCCCACCGGAATGTTGATGAAAAAGATCCAGCGCCAGGAGAAGTTATCCGTGATCCAGCCGCCCAGCGTTGGTCCGATCGAGGGCGCGAGCACAGCCACCAGGCCGTACAGGGCAAAAGCCTGTCCGCGCTTTTGTGGTTCAAAGCTGTCGGCCATGATGGCCTGGGCCATGGGCTGCATTCCGCCGCCGCCGATGCCCTGCAGGATGCGAAAAAGCAGAAGCATGGGCAGCGACAACGCCGATCCGCAAAGGAAGCTGGAAATGGTGAAGATCACAATGCAGAGGACGAAGAAGTTGCGCCTGCCCAGAACGCTCGAGGCCCAGGCGCCGATGGGCAGCACTATTGCATTCGACACTAGATAGCTGGTCAGCACCCATGTGCCCTGGTCGGTCGAAGCGCCCAGCGAGCCGGCGATGTGGGGCAGAGCCACGTTGGCAATGGAGGTGTCGAGCACCTCCATGAAGGCGGCCAGCGCAACCGTCGCCGCAATGATCCATGGATTGACGCGCGGCTTCCACTGCACGCCGAGACCCTGCGTCTGGGCAGACGTGGACGGCGCGGCAGGGCTGGCCTCGGGGCTAGCATTGACCGGCGATGCTGGTACGACTTCGGGCAAACAACTCTCCTTGAGTGCTTTACTCTGGCTGCTCGATTGTTCTCTTGCGGGCCGGGGAACTTCGGCTCACTTCACGATTGTGAGGCCCGCATGCCACATGGCATATCTGGCCGGGCCATTGCTTCTGTTAGATTCGTTCAGCCGCCGCAGGGGTTCATCGGCCTCCCGGCGATCTCTTATGCAGCCTTGGGCGCGCGCCAGCCCACGAGCGCGATCACAAGCGCCACAGCCTGCATCGTGACGATGAAGGCAACGCAGGCCGGCCACTTGCCCAGCGCCCAGAATGCTCCGGGAACCACGCCGGCAGCGGTGCCCCCGATGTAATAACAGGTCAGATAAAGCCCCGCGGCGGTGACCCGCGCCTCGGGCGGTGCGGCCACGCGAAGATGGCTCTGCGAGGCGGTCTGAGAGATGAAAACTCCTGAAGAAAGCAAGGTCAGTCCCACAAGAATCACCGGCAGCGACGGAGCAAGCGTGAGCAGGACGCCGGTCATCGAGCAGAGAATTGCGCCGCTGATTCCCGCGCGCAGCCCAACCCGTGTAATCAGAAATCCGGCGGCTGGCGTGACAACGAGGCCGATCAGGTAGACAAAAAAGAGCGAACTGAGCGCCGCAGTCGACAGGCTGAAGGGCGCCGCGGCCAGGTGGAAAGTGATCCAGGTGAAGACGCCCACCAGCGAGAAGAGCACATTGAAGCCAACGGCAAAAGTGGCCACAAGGCGACGGCGCCAGAAGAGTGTCCGAAACTTGCGCAGCATTGCCGCGTCGGGGAAGGCGAAGCGCATGCCGGAGTTTGTCGGCGGCGCCCGGCGGCGTCCGCGCGGCAGCCACGCGGCCACGGCTCCCGCTCCGGCCAGAGCGGCTGTTCCAAGAGCAAGAAAACTCACGCGCCAACCGAACCAGTCGGCTAAGTATCCCGAAGTCAGGCGGCCAAGGAAGCCGCCCAGAGCAGTTCCGCTGACATAAAAACTCATGATCAGGGCAACGCGCTCGGGCGGCCACTCCTCGCCGATGTAGGTGATCACCAGCGCGATGATGCCGGGCACTGTAATGCCCTGGAGGAAGCGCCAGAAAATAAGTTGACCGAGCGAGGTCGAGGTTGCGGCCAGCAGCGTTGGCAGCGCGATGCCCACCAGCGAACCGACGATGACGCGCTTGCGCGGCAGCCGCTCAGCAAGCGCGCCGAAGATGGGCGCAGACATGGCCACTCCAAGCGTTGCGGCAGAAACCGTCATGCCCACGCCGGTCTTCGATGCATGGAAGAGCCGCGTCAGCAGGGGCAGCAGCGGCTGGGTGCAATAGAGCTCCAGAAAGGCGCATACGCCACACAGCGTCACAGCCGCCGCGGCCAGAGTGCTGGGCGATGTGCGGTCCGGTTGTGCGGCGGGCTCCATCCATCAGGATAATCGATGGCGGTTGGCGAACCGCTGGGAGTGCGCGGAGAAGACGAACCACTCGACTCACTCCCTTGGCTAGGCTACTGCGAATCTGGATTGGCTACTGCACGTTCAGTGTGACCGTGGTGGTTGCGGGGGTCGCCGTGCCTGAGCTGGCCGTCACAGTAATGGTGTATGCGCCAATTGTGGTGCCGCTGGCGGGAATGGCAGCAGAACAAACCTTTCTGTTGCTGCCGCCGCATGCTGCCACGCCGCCGGTGATGGCAAGAAGAAGAGCCATCACGCCGAGCCTCCTCTGCCAGCGCCACCGCCGCGCCGGAATCCCGAAGAGCAGCAGGCACGCCAAGGCTGCTCCCCCGCTTGCGTACCAGGGCATTTTGCTGTGCGTGGAAGAAGCCGTACAACCGCCGCCCGCAATCGGTGCAGTGGTTGATAGGTTGATCGTTGCCGTCCCCGCGCTCGCCCCTGTGATGCTCACCGGGCTGGTCACAATGCTCCAGGTCGGTGGGTCGATACCGTTCGGGCCGGCCGTGATGGCCGCCGTCAATGTCACGTTGCCTGTGAATCCGTCGGAGGGTGTCACCGTAATCGTGCTGGTCCCGCTATTTCCCTGCGTAACGTTCAAGCTGGTTGGCGAAGCTGCAAGCGTGAAGCCGGGAATCGGTGCGGCAATTACGGTGAGAGCAATGGTAGTGGATGCGGTCAAGGTGCATGGCAGACCACAAGTCGAAATAGAACTTCCACTAATTGTCACCGTCACCGGCCCTCCGGTTGTGGCCGTGCCGCTGGCCGTCAGTGTCAGCACACTGGAGCCGGTGGCTGGGTTGGTTCCGAATGCTGCAGTAACCCCGACGGGCAGTCCGGTAGTTGCAAGAGTGACGGCGCCGGCGAATCCGCCTACATCAGTCAATGTAATGGTATCTGTCGCGCTCGACCCCTGAGTCACAGCCAGCGTCGGCGCGGAAGGAGCCAGCGTGAAGCTCTGCGGCGCATTCACGGTGAGAGCAATGGTAGTGGATGCCATCAACTCGCACGGGATGCCGCAAGTGATCGGGCCCCCAGGATTAGCAACTCCGATGATGGTCACCGTCACCGGTCCACCAACCGTAGACGTGCCGCTGGCCGTGAACGTCAACTGACAACTGACGCCTATGTCGATGCCGGGTGGCGCGGGACTGACAGACTGGGTTGTACAAGAGTTTGCCGTAACACCTGCTGGCAAGCCGGATGCAGCCAGAGTTACCGGCCCGGTAAGTCCGCCCATTAGCATCGCGGTGACGGTGCTGTTTCCACTGCCGCCCTGGACAATCGTCAGGCTGGCCGGCGAGGCCGAAAGCGTGAAGCTCTGGGGCACATTGACGGTAACGGCAATGGTCGTGGATGCAGTGACGAGAGGGCAAATCACAGCCGGACATTCCGGAGACGTTCCGGTAACGGTAACCGTGAACGGGCCTCCAAGCGGGGCCGTGCTGCTGGCCGTCAGCGTCAGCGTACTTGTGCTGGTGGCCGGATTGGGCACGAAGGCCGCTGTCACTCCGGTGGGCAAGCCGGTCGCAGTCAGATTTGGCGCACCGGCGAATCCGCCCACGTCTGCGATCGTGATGTTGTCGCCGGCGCTGCTGCCCGGATACACGGTAAGCGCTGGAGTCGACGCGGTGAGTGTGAAGCCCGGCGCCGGGTTAACCGTGAGTGCGATGGGCGCCGATCCTGTCAGCGACCCGGAGACCCCGTTGATCGTGACCGTCGCGGCTCCGGTCGTGGCCGTGCTGCTTGCTGTAAGCGTCATCACGCTTGCGCCGGTGGCAGGGTTGGTCCCGAAGCTCGCGTTCACTCCACTCGGCAGCCCGCTGGCAGTGAGCGTCACGCCTCCTGTCATCCCGCCCAACTCCGTCACGACGATGGTGTCGGAGCTGTTGAACCCCGCGACCAGAGTCAGTGATGAACTAACCGGTGTAATCCTGAAGTTCGGCGCCGACGCTCCATACCATTTCGGAAGCGTGATCTCTCCAGCCGGCTTGTTCTGCGGTGAGTATCCTGTGTCGCTCGCGCCCGGAGCCGATACGCTCCAGTCCCACCAGAAGACACCCTTCATCCACGAGGTATCAAGACTGAAGACCTCAAAGAATGCCTCATAGCAATCCTCCTGCTCGGTCGGATCGTAACTGCCGGTGGGACTGTAATTATAGGGCGCTTCGTTTGATCCCGCGGCGCTCGGATAGCCAATCTCGGTGAAGATCAGCGGCAGGCTGGGATAGGCGGTTTGCAGGTTCTTGAGGGCTGTCTCTGGAGCGAAGCCGTTCACGTTGTCCGCCGCCGTGGTCCATGCGTTCACCAGTTGAGCGACCGTCGGATCGGCGTGATTGGTAAGCGGGAAATAGCCATCCACGCCAATCATGTCGAGCTTGTCCCAGAACGACACGCTGGTGAATTCGTCATCGACGCTGGTTGCGTTGGCGGCGTAGGTAAGAGTCAGGGAGGGATAACTTGTCCGGATCTGGGCGATGATATTGTCCCAGTAACTCTCGTAAGCCGACCCCGAAAGCTCCCTGAGCTCACAACCGATCACGAACGTATCGACATTGTTCTCGGCAGCGATCGCCGCATAATGAAGAATGAAGGTCTGGTAGCTGGCAAACCACGCGGTCGCCCAGGCAGCAGCTTCCGTGGGAGTATCGTTGCTGGGCGGTGCAAACTCACCCCTCCAGGTTCCGTCGAACGAGTCCACATGCGGCTTGAGCGCAACCTTGATTCCCTGGGCCTGCAAATTCGCGATGGCGGCGACTACCGCGTCGTCGGTGGGAGTTGTGGGAATGTCAGGATAGCCGGGAGAACTGGTGGTTGACGGCGCAATCGTCGTTGCGGTTGGACCTGTCACATACTGCGTGACAAGCACCGTGGCGTAGTTGACTCCGGCCGCGGCCATTGCTGCGGTCCCTGCCGGACCCTGCGGAGTGTCCTGGTACTCGTCATACCAATAAGAGGCATACGCCATGCCGTTGTAAGTAAACCCGGTCTGGCTCTGCGCGAACAACTTTGACGCGGCGAAAGAAAACCCAAGCCACGCCACGACAGCAAGCAAGACGAACTGGCGCACATTGCAACTTGAAGCAATGGGTGCAGACTTCATGGCTTCACCCCCGTCTGCGTCAGGCACCAGCTCGGAACCGCAACCTGGCTGCCCAATTGAAGCCCGTCCGCGCCGCCAACTGGCTTGGATGCGGAACACTCCGGTTTTGCCGGGCAGCCTCTTTCACATCCCACAATCTTAGTCACCTGAATCTGGACGGAGGGAACACTGAACGACTTGACCGTTCCGCAGAATCCATCGCCTCCCCAGGGGCGAACGCAGACCGTGTCTCCCACCGACTTGCCCGTCGAGCGAGCGCCGGATGCAAGCAGAAGCGCCGCGATCTCCGTCTCGCCCTTGTTCTCCGCCAGGTTCAGAGCTGTCCCAGTAAAACGCGTGGCCGCATTGAGGTTGGCGCCAGCGGTGATGAGAATTCGCACGGTTTCTATCTGATTGCCTTCAACCGCCGCGATCAGGGCCGTTCGCCCGTCGGCCGAGGTCGCATTGACGCCGGCTCCTTGAGCCAGAAGCGAGCGAACCGTATCGGCGTTTCCCGCGGATGCTGCAACAACGAGCGGCGTCAGGCCTTTTTCGTTGCGGGCGTCAACTGCTGCTGTCTGTTTTGCGCTGGATTGCGCTGTTGCCTGCGCCCAGACGCCGGGAGCTTCAGTCGCCAGGGGCAGCGTCGCAATCAGGAATCCAATGCGGACCACACGCCAGCCAAATCGCCTCCGGACTGGCAGCGGAGTTAGGATGCGGGTCATGAGAAAACCTCCACACCTGAATCTTGCTCGTCCCAACGCAGTATAAGCCCGAAGACCGCGGATTGGCACGCAGCATGGCGCGGAGGAAGGAAGAGTTCTAGCCTCCTGATTCTGAAACACAGAACACAAAACTGGCTGTCATTCTGAGCGAACGGGACCCCGAATGTCTTTCAGTTCGGGGGTAGTGAGTCGAAGAATCTGCGGTTGTTCTTCGATGAACTTCGGACTCACCACGCTAGAAGACTCCGGCCATGCTGGATTCGGAGACTCGAGCAATTGGCTGCTCCGTTGCGCCGCACTCGGCCAGAACGATCGGCGACAGCGTAATGACCGGGCAATGCGCGTAGGCCAGTACCTTGTACACGATGCCGGAGCGGGTTGCCGCGGCAAACGGCGATGCGCCCTGCGCGCCCATGACGATGAGATTGGCCCGCTGTGAGCGGCTCTGGTAGAGCAGATCCTCGGTTGGATCGCCGACAAAGGCCCTGGTGCGCACATCGATCGTTCCCTGCAACTCGGCAGGAATGAAGGAGTACAACTCGGTCGCCATCTGGCCGAGGTTGCGGCCGGCAAGAATCTCGGCGCTCTCCTGGGGCGGGATGACATGTTGCAGGATCAGAGTGGCCTTGTGTTTTGCGGCCAACTCCGCCGCAAATCTGGCCACAATGCAACTGGAGCTTTGCGCGCACGTGGAGCAGAGGATGGTGCGGCCGGCAACGCGGCGATATGCGTCATCAGCCACAAAAGGTCCGACGATATTGACCGGTACGTTGGCGCCGCGCAGCACAGCTTCGGCCACCGAGCCCACCAGAAGCTTGCCGATGGGACCCGGCGTGTGAGCGCCCATCACCACGCGATCGACCCTCAGTTCCCGCAGCAGTTTCAGGATCTCGTCGGCGGCCCGTCCTGGACGAACTACGACGCTGCAGCGGACGCCAAGGTTCTCAGCACGCTGCGCGAGAGGCTCAAAACGCTCCCTTTGGGCGCGGCAGTCGCCATAGGCGCGTCGTTGCAGGCCGGCGCTTTGCGCTCCGGCCACGGGCGCGCTGTCATAGGCATGAAAAACGATAAGACCCGCGTCAAACTCGATGGCCTCGGCCAGCGCGACTCCGAAGGCCTTTTCATTGACGGGAAACTCACATGCAAAGAGAATTGTGGCGGGTTTGACCCAACCCGGTCTTAAAGCGGCAGCCATGGAAACCTCCTGGATTGTTTCTTCCGTTGTTGAACGGTCGAGTCGACGTCACTGAGGAATATCCTGGCAAATTTAAGTTAGCTCAAGTAATTGTGTTGAGACGAACTCATTGCAAGAGCCTAGCAAAAGCTCAGGTCTTCTTCTTTGTTCCGTCTCGAAACGTGTGGGGATTCGTTTGTTCTGCATCTTCTCCGCAAGCACTGCCAAATGACGTGCAATCCTTCACTCGCGCTCGACAAATTCTGCGATGTTGCATTCATTCGCGCAACCAGCGAGCCTAGCCTGCCAGAATTGAGATGGCGATGGCCGCTGGCGAGGAGCCGGACAAACTTTTTTGTCAGATCAACAAAGATTCTTCCCGCGCGTCTATCCGAATGGCGGGCAACAGAGCCCGAGTCTTCGGAACTCATGCGAATCCAATTCAACTCGAGGAGAACAGGATGTCAAGGATATGGAAGCGGACAGCTTTTCTACTGGTTGGGCTGGCAGTGCAGGCCAGCGTCATAGCCCGAGCGCAAACCGATGTAGCAGCAAGCCTTTACGGGGCCTTCACCGGAACCACAACGGGCAATAACGTCGCGCAGAGTCCCTCCAACGCCGCGGGCGGGCTGCTTGAAGTACGCCACATCAGCAATCCGATCGTCGGCTATGAGGGCACCTATTCCTTCAACCGCGCGAATCAGTCGTATACCGCGATCAACATCCTCTGCCCTGCTGGATCCGGCCCGTGCATTCCAACACCAACGCCGGTCTCCGCCAACGCGCACGAGGTAACCGGCGATTGGGTGGCGTCGCTGAAGATCGCCAATCTCAGGCCATTCGCTCTGGCCGGCGCCGGCATCCTCTTCAATGTGCCCGTAACCGGCCAAATCGGTAACAACTCCACCAACACCTCAACCAAGCCGGTTTTTGTCTATGGCGCAGGCCTGGATTGGGGCCTTCTGCCGCACATCGGCCTGCGCCTCCAGTACCGCGGCAACCTGTACAAGGCGCCCGACGACCTCACCATTCTCTACACCACGACCGGCGCCTTCACCCATACGGCAGAGCCGATGATCGGCGTCTACCTTCGTCTCTGATCTGATTCACTGCGCATTCACCCCGCACCCGAGGGCTTTCCAGTATCTTAAAGAGCGGAGTAGGATGCCCTCATGACTTCCCGTCTAGCCAGGAACCTGTTCATGACAGCTCTCTTTATCTTCATGGCGAGAGGAATCTGCCCGGAGAGCGCAGGAACGCCTTCGCCCGCGACGCTGACCTCAACGCAGATTGTCGAGGAGATGCAGCGCCATAACCTGGCGCGCAGCGAAGCTCTGAAGCATCTGAAATCGATCCGCCATTACAAGGTGGAGTACCGGGGGTTTACCACCACAGTCGCGGCCCAGATGGAGGTCGAGTTTACTTACGACGCCGCGTCGGGAAAGGCCTTTCGCATCGTCAACCAGAGCGGGTCGAAGTTTCTCTTGGAGAAGGTCTTGAAGCGGGCCGTGGACAGCGAAAAGGAAGCCTCGCATGACAAAGCAGCGACGGCCCTGTCGGCAGCAAATTACAAGTTTCAACTTCTAGGAAGCGACAACTTGGGAGGGCGGCCGGTTTATGTTCTAGCGGTAGAGCCGAAGCTGGCTACCAAGTTTCTCTATCGCGGCAAGATCTGGGTGGATGCAGCGGAGTTCGCGTTGGTGAAATTCGAGGCGGAACCCGCCAGGAATCCTTCGTTCTGGATTGCGCGAACGCTGATCCATCAATCTTTCGCCAAGACCGGCGATTTCTGGTTGCCCAAGCAGAATCTCAGCGAGACCAAAGTACGCATCGGCGGCACGGCAGTCTTCACCATCGACTACGGGACGTATCAGATCAACGCAAATGCATCCTGAGCCAAGCCGATAGTGTCTGCATTGGTGGATCTTCACGGGCACAAACCCGCCGCGGTCCCGCCCTACATCCCATCTGTGGAAGACTTAATGCCCGCAGGTTGCACCGATTCCAGCATCTCACGGCGAAGAATGGCGTTGATCCGAGACTGGTAGCCCTTGCCTTGCGCGCGCAGCCAGTGCAGCACATCGGAGTCGATACGCACCGTCGTGGAGGTCTTTGTGGGCCGGTAGAACGGATTGCGCACCGCGTTCTTCCAGAAGGAGTCATCGAGCGGGGGAATCTCGGAGTAGTCGATCTCGCTCTCCGGTTTCGCCTTGAGAGAGGCGATCTCCATCTTCTGCATCTCAGTCAGAGCAGGCGGATCGGCAAGGTCGATCTCATATTGAACCACTTTCTTTTTCATAACGCCTCCTTTCCTTACGGTTGGCACGCCGCGCTGAGATGATGCGGATCGCTTCGACTTCGTCCCGCTCCTCGATGCAATAGCGACCATGAGCATCACGAGCCCGTCCACGAATCCGATGGCTTGCCAGCGAGACTCACCGTCGACAGTGCGGTCCTGCTCAAGAGCGCATCGGAATCCGCAAAGACTCGTGCGGCTGTTTGGAAGCTCACTCCATGTTTGCGCAGGTTGGCGGCTGCCTTGGCTGGATCCCGCTCAAACCGCACTTTCATACAATTATGTTACTACAAAAATGTTAGCTTGTCACTTGCGAAGGATCTGAATACCAAAACGGGCCACTGCCGCACGCCCGAGATTTCTGACCCCTTCATTGCAGGCTGCTGCTTCCTAAGCCAGCGGCGGCGACTGTGTTACCGTTGCTGTACGGAGTCCCTGTGCCGGGCCTGTGAATGGGCCTGCGCCGAATGCCCGAAATGGGCGGATATCAGGGGCGAAATCTAAGCATGTCCCAGCAGCCGGAACTGACGTCGACCTCTCTTGCACCGAACCCGGCCTCCGCGCCTGGGTCCGGATCAGGCGTCGTGCCCGTTCCAGCACAAGAAATGCAGCAGATGCAGACCCCAACTCACGCAACGCAGCGGATCCCGCCCTGGCTGGTGACTTCCGAGCTCTTCCTGCGCGTCTTGCTGAGAATGTACATCGGCCTGCTGATCTGTTATGCCCCGTGGTCGGGCAGATTGATGACGTTCTTGCCTGGCTCGCGCTTTCTTTGGGAACAGAACGAGCTCTTCGTCTGGTTTCCGACACTCGGGATCTATGCGGCCTATGGCGCGGTGCGCGGCATGGTCTCGGGACTGGGGCTTTTGAATCTGTGGATTGCGTTTCACGAGGCAATCCACTACCGGGAAAGATGAAGCCATGACAGAACAGGGAACAGGGAATAGGGAACAGGGAACAGCCCCCACCGCCGTAATTCCGGGCAATGGCGCTCCACCGCAGCTCGCAGTGGCTCCTCTGGCTTATGAGAACTCCGGCTTTCTGTCGAGCGCCGACGGGCGGCTGATCCGCATCGTCTCCGAATATATGGAGCCGCTGTCGCGCTTCCGCCACGAGCAGATTCAGGACACGGTGGTCTTCTTCGGCTCAGCGCGCTTTCGCGGGCGCGAAGAGGCCGACCATGCTCTGGAACTTCTCGACAACACCGGCTCGGCGCGCCCCGCTCCCAGCCACGAGCAGCCGGCTAATCCCACTGAGATCGCAGAAGGCAAGGCGACCGACCTACAGCGCAAGCGCGCCGTGGCTGCGGTCGAGATGGCCCGCTACTACGAGGATGCGCGGCGGCTCGCCTATCTACTGACCGACTGGGCCAAGGAGATTCCTTCGCGCGGCCACCGATTCGTGGTCACCTCCGGCGGCGGACCCGGCATCATGGAGGCCGCCAATCGCGGCGCTTACGAGGCCGGCGGCAAAACCATCGGCATGAACATTCGCTTGCCCTTCGAGCAGCACCCCAACCCCTATATCACGCCCGCGCTCAACTTTGAATTCCATTACTTCTTCATGCGCAAGCTGTGGTTTGCCTACCTGGCCAAGGCGCTGGTGGTCTTTCCCGGCGGCTTCGGCACGTTAGACGAAATGTTCGAAATCCTTACGCTCGCCCAGACCCATAAGCTCGCCAAGAAGATCACGGTCGTCGTCTACGGCTCGGAGTACTGGAAGAAGGTCTTCAACCTGGATGTGCTGGTGGATACCGGCGCCATCTCGCCCAAGGACATCGAGCTCTTCCAGTTTGCCGACACGCCCGAGCAAGCCTTCGAGCTGCTGCGCTCCGGGTTGACGGAAAACTATCTGGCAGCCGAGGCCGCCGCGAGCGCTCCAGCCGCAAGCCCGGCGATGCCCGCCGACGAAGATCTGATGGCTGGCTGCACGATCGAGGATTTTCTCGGACCGGAGATGGCCAAGACCAGCAAATAGGCACTTTGGAGTACCGCATTCTGCGGTTTATCCTGGTGTCTTTTTGGGTTTTCTCGTAACTTTCTTGATTCCTTCGCTAATTGAAGCTGTGTTCTTGCTACGTTCATCCTCCATTGATAGTCGGCAATGCAGACTGGCTCCAGAGATTCCAGTTCGCGAGCGGAATCCGCACGTGGGACTCAGGAGTGGACATGGCCCAATCGACCATCTCGTACCTCTGGCGCGACGAAAAGGCGCCGCAAGGCTACCGTACCGGTGTTTCCCTGCACAGTCACACCAACCAATCGCACGAGACTCTCGACTTTCTGGCCAACTTTGGCAACCAGTACCCCTGGATGCGCCCACTGCTCTCGCGGCTCGAACAGCGTTCCGAGCGGATGCACGGCGTTCGCGTCGATTACGCGGCCAGTTACTGGACGCCCCCGATGACTCCCATGCTAGCCTTCGATCTTGAGAGCCGGCAGGTTGAGAAGATCGGTCTGGCGCCCATGGTCTCCATCACCGACCACGACAACATCAATGCGCCCATGCTGCTGCGCACCGTTCCGAGCGCGCGGCAGATTCCGGTTTCGGTCGAGTGGACCGCTCCCTATGGCAATCAGTCTTTCCATCTCGGCGTGCACAATCTGCCCAGCGCCAGAGCCAATGAATGGATGAATACGCTGGCAGAGTTCACTTGCAAGCCAAGCGATGCGCGCTTAACCGAGATTCTGCGCGCGCTCGACGACGAGCCAAATGTGCTGGTGGTCTTCAATCACCCGTTGTGGAATCTCTACCTGATTGGCAAAGAGAAGCATGAGTTTCTGGTCGGCGAGTTCCTGCAGAAGAATGGCAACTACCTGCATGCGCTGGAGCTGAACGGTCTGCGCAATTGGGATGAAAACCGCCTTGTCCGGCGGCTGGCCGAGCGGTGGAATATGCTCTTGATCTCTGGCGGCGACCGGCACGGCGTCGAGCCGAACGCAAATATCAACCTGACCAACGCTGCAAGCTTTACCGAGTTCGTGCATGAGATCCGGCGGGAAAAGAAGAGCAATATGCTCTTCATGCCCCAATACGCTTCGCCCTGGAAGCACCGCATTCTGCAATCGACCCTCGACGCCATCCGCCATTACCCGGAGTTTCCCCAAGGCTCGCGCACTTGGGATGAGCGAGTCTATCATCCGGATGCAAACGGGGTAGTCAGGCCCCTGAGCGATCTGTGGCCCAAAGGCGCGCCGCCGCGTGCGATCAGTTGGCTGCTCGGCGCGGTGCAGTTGATGGGAGCGGCGCCCGTCTCCGGCGGCCTGCGCATGGCCTGGAGCGAGGCGCGCCAGTTGCGCGTAGCGCTGGGCGAGTAGGATAGGACAGCGGAATTGGTGGAGTTCGGGGGTTCGCGGAGTTAGCCGGCTTCACCTCTCCGATAGTCATAGAGCTGATTTGAAGGGTACGGGCTTTAGCCTGTACAAGAATGGCAAAATATAGGCGGGGCTTTAGCCCCTGAGGGGTGCATGTTTTCAAGATCAACGCAGCAAGATGAAGACATGCCAACTCCGCTAACAACGCTAACGCCGCCAACGCCGCTATTCAAGCACCCCCCGCCCCGCGTCGCCTATTTCCCTGATTCCTTCCACGAGGTCAACGGAGTGGCGCACACCAGCCGCCACTTCGAAGCCTTTGCCCGGCGGCGCAACCTGCCTTTTCTCTGCGTCCGCGCTGGAGACCGCACCCAGGCCATCCTTGAAGACGGCAACGTCTGGACCCTCGAACTGCCGCGCGGCTTCCTCTCTTTTGCGTTGGAGAAAGACCTGCGCTTCGATCCCGCATTTCTTCGCCACATTCCGCTCATCGGCGAGGTGCTGGATCGCTTCAAGCCCGACCTCATTCACATCACCGGCCCCAGCGAAGTGGGAATGCTCGGCGCCGGGCTGGCCTACCACAAGAGCCTGCCGCTGGCCGCCAGTTGGCATACCAACGTGCACGAGTACGCCGCGCGTCGCTCGGGTTGGCTCCTGCGCATGATCCCTGATCGTCACTCGGCCGCGGCCGGTCAGAAGATCGAAGATCTCTCGATGGCTATCGCTGCACGCTTCTACTCGATGGCTCGCGTTCTCTTTGCGCCCAACCCCGAGCTCTGCGCGCTGCTTGAACGCACCGCTGGACGGCCCTGCCGCCTGATGCAACGCGGCGTCGATGCCGGGATCTTCAATCCGGCAAAACGCAAGCGCAATCCCGAGGACCGCGAATTCATCCTCGGATTCGTGGGCCGCCTCTCGGTCGAGAAGAACATTGCGTTACTGGTGCAGATTCAGTCGGAATTGAAAGCGATGGCAGTGACGAACTTCCGCTTCCTCATCGTCGGCCATGGCGGCGACGAGATCTGGCTGCGCGAGCACTTGCCGAGTGCCGAGTTCACCGGAGTGCTGAAGGGCGAGCCGCTGTCAGCCGCGTACGCAAAGATGGACCTCTTCGTCTTCCCCTCGCACACCGACACCTTTGGCAATGTCGTTCTCGAAGCTCTGGCCAGCGGAGTCCCGGCCATCGTCACTCCCGACGGCGGCCCGCCCACCATCGTCCGCGACGGCCTCACCGGCCGCATCGTGCCCGACGCCGGGTTCACCTCCGCGATCGCCGCAATCTTAGCCGACCCAGCCAAGCTCGCAGCCATGCGCGAAGCGGCTCGGAGTTATGCACTCACCATGAGTTGGGATTCAGTCTTTGAAAACATCTACTCAGCCTATGAAACAATATTGCCGGTGCGAATCGAGGTCTGACAGCCAACTGTCGACTCCATCTCCGGAAACCGGCGGAAGATCGTGTCGATTACGCTCTTCGTCTGGATCTCACCTAAGCCAGGTAAGACGCAGATAGGGCTCCGTGCGCGATTGACGTACAAGCCGTCCGACCCAAGCCATGTCCAATATGAGAGCTTCCTTGCTTCCGAAGTCGGAACTCTGACGGCATTGGAGAACAACCTTAGGATATTCCCCGTCGCAACGAACTCACAGTTTGTTACTGAAAGTCTAGTAGTACGACCGTGTATCAACCAGGAGGCCTGTCGTCGAACATCAGAGCTTAGGAGGATGAGGATAAGAAAAAAGAGAGCAACCACCCATGAGCTGCGGTATGCCCAAGATTGCCACAGGATATAGATGGGGAATAGGAAAGTGATCGGAATTGCAATCACGTTCAACCAGCCGTCGTAACGTACGACTGTGAATTGCAGCTCGTCCGACAGCTCAACTGCCGTTAGCACTGTGTATCCGCGGGCTTTCATACGTTCCTCCGCTGGTTGCAAGCATCCCGCATTCAGATTACTCCAACTCACTGGCATCTGAGCTTCCACCACGATCCTGCCAGAGCGGCAACACGAGGCTCTATAGAAGAGCCAGCAGAATCTTCGGTTTTGAGAAGCAAGTGTCAGCGAGGAAAATCGGGACGAATGTTCGGGAATCGCCTCAGGATAGTATCGGCAATTGCCTCGGCTTGCTCCCGGGTCAGTAAGGGAAGAGCGTCGATGTCTGTTTCCAGGCCCTCGATCCTCAGCCCCTCCATATCTTGCCCGGTTTCGTTGAATCCGAGCCACATGACCTCATCGGCCGGAATCGTAGCTCTGGTGGACCAGAGCTTTCCCAGGCTGGTGGTTACTAGCACCTCACTGCTCGTGACTCGAAGTGTCGATGTGCCCCCACGCAACCACAAGAGCGGCCTATATGAGGCCAAAACCGCGACAAAAACGAGAGCGAGTCTTTGCCACCATGAAAAATGGGGCGATGGAGTAAACAGTATGAAGGCAAGAAACGCTAACAGCAATATCCTATAAATCCACGCGATCCATCCGACGTGCCATATGACTGTGAACCGCAGCTCATCCGGCAGTTCAATGGTTGTCAGTTCCCTGCTTCCACGGGCTCTCATAGGTCCACCATTTGGCGATTGCGCCTATCCCGCATACAGATTACTCCAACTTATTCCCTAGCGGGGATGCGCACGCCCGTCAGCAGATCCAGCGCAAACGGCGTCTCCCTGTCGCTCTTCCTATCCCATCCCATGCCGTGAAGAATCCCGCCGGCGATGTCGGTGATCCGCACGCCTTCATCGGAGAGCTTCTCCGACTCCCAGGCCAGCCCGTCCGCTCCCCAGGCGAGAATCTCGTAATGGCTGATAAAAAGCAGCAATCCCTGCCCCACCACCGGGCGAATCTCCATCACCGGGCGATAGGGGATCATGGTGAAGTTCTCCGGGGTGGCGGTGTCGATCATATAGGCATAGCCACCTGCTACCGCGCAGATCTCCTCTCTCCTCGGACACGACCAGATGCCGGTCGGCACCGCCGGGTCGCGGAAGCCCAAAGCGCAGGTCGCCAGAAAGGACAGGGCATCTTTGGCGGCCGGCCGGATCTGGACCTCCAATGCGCCGAGCTCCACCTCTTCCACTTCACTGGGATAGATGAACTGCCGCGCGGGCAGCGTAGTCGGCGTATCGGCGAGGATCGTCGCCCGCCAGGCATGAGGAAAGCTGAGGTCCTCAGTCGGTCCTGTTGGCGCAACGCTGACCGGTGCGGTAGTAAGGGCAGTGCGGCGTACCGGAGCTGAAGTGGCCGCGGCAGACTTGTAATTGAGAATCCACTCCTCCTGCTCCTCGGTATCGGGAACCGTACAACCGCGGGCGGCTTCAATAGCCACCAGAGCGGCATGTGGATCCCAGCCAAGGTGAATGAGCGTACACGCGGCGACGACCGTAGCGCGGCCGATGCTTGCCCAGCAGTGGATTCCAATGCTCTCCCCGTCGCGCAGACGGCTGGCAAGCCCGCTGACAAAGGTGCGAAACTGTGCTTGATCCGGCGGAATACTATGGTCGGGCAGGGGGTAAAAGATAAACTGCATTCCGACCAGCGAGGCCAATCTGCCCTCATCCGCCAGGTCGAGCATCTCCACTTGTCCCTCTTCCAGCAGCGAAACCAGCGTCTGGATGCCATCGCGCTTGAACTCTCGCAGCTCGTCGGAGAGCTCCCTGCCGCCGCGCGGGCAGACCAGGATGGCCAACGGTGGGGGTGGATTGCCAGAAATCCAGAAAATGCCAGCCATAACGGTCAGACCCTCACGATCTGTTCAATGCGATCGCGGACGCCGAGAACGCAGACGCCCCAATCCACGTCCGGCCATCGCGGGTCTTCAACAATCCGGGTTTCGAAGCGGGTTTCGGAGCGCTCCAGTTGGGGATCTTCGATACGGATCAGGAACTCTCCGCCGGTACGCCGGACAAAAGGTCGGCTGCAGAGCGCGTCCCGCGCGTCGCCCACATGCGGCAAGCCCGTGGACGAGGGGGTAAAGTGCGCGCGGAGAGTGGAAACGGTCGTCACAGTATTGATCATAGACTGTGCCGGAGTGCATGTATGGTCAAGATTGATTGCAGAGGATCGACAGCCGCTCGCTCAGGAGAAGTGCTCCCAACCTTGCGATTCCACCACCTCAGAGCCTTGCGAGGTAACTAACTTAACGGCTGGTTGGCCGCGCCGGGCCTTTACCATGCGGCCGATTTGGGTCACCGGGACTCCAGAGATCCTGCGCGGCAGACGGGCAGCAGCCGGAGCCGTGAAAAGCAGTTCATAGTCTTCACCGCCGTGAAGAGCCTGCGCCAGGCTTGCTCCCGGCGCCAGCGGCAGCAACTCCGCATCGACCTCGGCAGACACGCCGGACTCCGCGCAGAGATGGGCAAGATCGGTGGAGAGACCGTCGCTCAGGTCGATGGCCGAGGAGGCCAACCCGCGGCGTTGAAACCGGAGCCCCTGCGCGACGCGCGGTTGCGGATAAAGATGCGGGGCGAGCAGCGCCTCAAGCCTTCTGGGAATTCGCGGTGGATTGGCGCTGCCGGACGAGGCCAGTTCGGCCAGTCGCGCAAGACCGGCTGCGGCTCCGCCCAGAGCGCCTGTGACATAAAGCAAGTCGCCAGGTCGTGCGCCAGAGCGGAGCAGCGCGCGTCCCCGAGGAACCGCGCCGAACAGCACAATGTCGGCCACGGCCACGGGCGACTCGGCCAGGTCACCGCCGGCGAGCGGTGTCTTGTGGGCCTCGGCCAGAGCGAGCAGCCCGTCGAGAAAGCGGTTGACCCAAGCGGTGCGGCAGCTTTTGGCCACGCTCATTTCGCGCGGCACTCCCAGCGAGAGAAAGGCTGCCACCGGCCGGGCTCCCATTGCCGCCAGGTCACTCAGGCCCCGCGCCAGGGCCCGGTGGCCGACGGCTTCAGGCTGGTGCCAGTCGAGGCGGAAGTGGCGCCCGGCAATCGACAGATCCGTTGTCACAGCCACCTCTTCACCCTTGCGCGGAACCAGCAGAGCGCAGTCGTCGCCTATGCCCAGGCGCAGGCCGCCGAGTTGGTTGCGGCCTGCTGCACGGGCTGCCCGGCGGCGAATCTCGCAGACCAGCGCAAGCTCACCTTCTCCACTGGCGGTACCGGAATGGGACTGATTCAGGTGCACCTCATGAGAATAGGCCAAGCAGCCGGGGTTTCAGCAGGTTAAGCCTCATGAAAAGCCATTTTTGCACCGATTCTGCATCAAAGTGAATACGATGTCCCGAATCAATTTCGTTGACCCGGAAGGGGAACTTTGGTAGCCTTGACAAACATTCTGAGAACCGCGCCCAAAGAGGCGCATATGGAATCTGTTGCGGGCCGGAAGGCCCCGATGCCTTGGGCTTTTGTCGAGTTACACGGCGAATTGCGGCCCTGCACACAGCGGGGATGAAAGGCGAACATGCTGCGCAAGCGCTATTACATCCTTTTTGTCGCCCGAGACGAAGACGGGGAGATTCGCAAGATCCCCCTGCCCCTGCACTATGCCTATGGGTTTGTCGCCGCCGCGCTGGTAGGTGCCTTCACCATCGTGGGATTGGCCGGCTCATACACCCGCATGTTGCTAAAAACAGAGAGCTTCAATCAGGTCCGCCAGGAACGGGAGACGCTACGCAAAGATTACAAGCAGATGGCGCAGATCGCGCATGACCGCAATGTGCAGGTGGCATCCCTGGGAGCCCTTGCGAACGAGGTGACTGCGCTCTACGGACTCCGCCAGAACAAACTGGCCTCAAACAAGCCCGCCGCCGCAAGCGTTGCGGCCGCTGAGCCCGCCTCTCTGAACCTGGCCCTGACCGATGACGTGGACCAGCAGCAGGTAAAGCTCTCCATCGATCAGTTTTATGCGCTGCGCGCCCAGGCCATGTCGGGCCGGGTTGCTCGCGCCCTTGAGGGTGGCCTCTCGCCCGACTACACCGGCGACTGGACGGAGTTGGCCGACGCGCCCTCGATGTGGCCTGTCGAAGGCCGCCTGGGATCTGGCTTCGGAGAGCGCCAGGATCCGATCAGCGGCGAAGGCGCCTTCCATTCCGGCATCGACATTGAAGCGCCTTATGGGACACCCGTGCGCGCCACAGCCGACGGAGAAGTCACCGGGGACTCGATGGGTTCCGGTTATGGCCTTCAGATTGTCCTCGATCACGGCCACGACGTGCTGACCGTTTACGGGCATCTTTCGGCACTGGCGGTTGTGCCCGGCCAGCATGTGACGCGCGGCGAGGTCATCGGCTACGTTGGCCAGTCGGGCCGTGCCACTGGGCCGCACCTGCACTATGAGGTGCGCGTTCACAGGGTCCCGGTCAATCCGCACAAATACCTGCGCACCACCTACGAGCAGATTGCCTTCAACGACCCCGGCACGCCCGCTCCGCAAACAAAATAGGGCCTGCATTTCAACGCAATCGACATCGGCTCCCGGCAGCACGGAAGCCGATGCACTTTTTGCAGCGGTGAGCACTGGCTTGTAGCATGAGCCGGGCGCTGTTAATTGGCGGCTCGCAGACAAGCTAACTCCGCGAACTCCGCTTCACTTTCCACCCACGTACCTCACATGCCAGATGGACTTTGATCCATCATCCGACACGAACAGCGATCCATCGTTGGCCTGGGCGACGCCGACCGGCCGGCCCCAGACCGTCCCATCGGGCAGAGCGAAACCGGTCAGGAAGTCCTCGTACTCGCCGGTAGCGCGGCCCTTCCTCATCGGCAGTCGGATCACCTCATAGCCGGCGCGCTGGGCGCGGTTCCACGACCCATGTTCAGCGGCAAAGCCGTCTCCCTTGAAGTTTGCCGGAAACTGCGAGCCCTGGTAGAAGAGCAGCTCCAGTGAAGCAAAGTGCGGATTGACCAGGACATCTGGCGTGATCACCTTGGCTTGCAGCTCCGGATGCTTGCCTGCGTGGCGAGGGTCCTGGATGCCGCCGTTCGGACCGCCCATGTAATACCATGGCCAGCCATAGAACCCGTCTTCCTGGACGTGGGTCACATAGTCGGGAACCAGGTTGTTGCCCAGCGCATCGCGCTCATTCGTCGAGCACCAAAGCTCGCCCGTAATCGGGTTGATGGCTTCGCCGACACAATTGCGTATCCCCCAGGCGTAGACCTTCACAAACTTGCCCTCCGGCGTGAACTCCAGAACGTCGGCGCGGTGGAACTCCTCCGGGTGAGTGTCGGCGTCATCCACATTCGAGTGCGACCCGACCGAGGCAAAAAGCTTCGTGCCGTCCTGCGAGAAAACAAGGTCACGGGTCCAGTGGCCGCCGCCGCGCAGCCGCCCTCCGCCGGGCAGCTCTGCAAGGCTTTGCGCGGGGCCGGTCGCCTTCAGGTCGCCGTTCTTATAAGGGAAGCGGACGATGCCGTCGGTGTCGCCAATGTAAACCCATGCCGGATTCGGGCCGCTGGGATAGAAGGCGATGCCGAAGGGCTGATGCAGACCCTCGGCGAAGACCGAGACCTGGCTGGCCTTGCCGTCTTTGCCCTCGCCGCGAAAGACCCTGATCTTGCCGCTCTCGCTCTCGGCCAGGAACAGGTCGCCGTTGGGGGCGGTGCGCAGCAGGCGAGGGTTGTCGAGGCCGGTCGCGTAAAGCTCCACTTTGAAGCCTTCGGGCGCCATGGGCCAGGCATTCGCCGGCCGGGGAACAAGCGTGGGGCCGTTGTCCACCGACTCCTTCGGCGCCGGCGCGGGCAGGTCGGCCACGGTCAGCAGACGGCGGGTGCCGGGGTACTCGTGAGCCGCGTCGGTGAAGGCAGCCTGGCCTGTAAGAACGATGCGCTGGTGTGCGGCGCGTGCCGGCCGTTCTCCGATCTGAATGAAGAGATAAGCCAGAAAGCCAAGCGTGCAATAGAGGGCTACAGCCCTCGAAGAATGAGGGAAACGGTTCATGGGACCTCCGCGGGGATTGCGGTTCTGTCTTAGCGGTAATCTGGTCGGAAGGTGATGCTGCCCGACTGGCAAGACTGTGGTTCCTGCCTGCTATTTTGACGCTGCCGGGCCGGATGGGGACTCAGGCGCGGAGGTTTCCCCGGTTGAAAGCCCACTGAAAAGCGAAGGCGACAGCCGGGCCGTGACCACCACACGATTGCGCTTCTGCGCGACCTCGGCGGTCTTCAGCAGCTCTTTCAGGCCATTGTTGGCTGCCTCGTCGGCCAGCGGAGCGGTAAAGCTCCGGGCCAGTACAAACATCACATTGAGTGCCGCGGCCTGGCTGGCGGCGGCTTCGTCGCTGCGGGTCTCTTCCTCAACTCTCAAGTGCAGCGAGCCCAACAGCGCCGGCGCCACACTGGCCACAATGGTCGAGTCCGCTTTGAGAGGCAGCGAAAGCCCTAAAACGCTGATGGAGCAGCTCTTCGGTACCGGCAGGCCGATCTGGCCCATGCTCTCGCTTGGTTCGCCGGGCCTCCCCTCGCAGCCATCCGAGAAGGGCAGCCCGATCTGGCCCACACCCCAGGCCAGCGAAAGCAGAGGCACCTCGTGATAGTACTGCCTGAGCAGCATCGAGCCGGCAAAGGGCCAGGCCGCCGTCGCATGCCGGTCGACGATCGAGTGAATCTGCTCCGGCGTGGGCGTATTCGAGACGGCCACCATGTCATAGCCGATCTGCGCCACCCTCACCGTCCTGCCCTCTGAGGGAATCGAATAGATCGTATGGCCGGCGTAGGACTCCCGGGCCGCGGCGTGGCTATCGAGCCAGAAGTTGAGCTTTTTGCCGGTAATCCTGCCCACCAGCACCATCGAATAGGCCACCGGCCCATTGGGTCCGTTGGGGTCGGGCATCCGGCGCAGCGCAACCGCCGCCTCGTCCAGATCCTGCTCCCAGTCGATGCCCGTGGCGTCGATGAACTGCTGGTAATCGGGCACGCGTTGAGGCGGCTTCAGGTCTTTATGAAAGAAGGCCCGCACCGGCTTGAGGTTGATATAGAGAATGCCGTCGGACTCAGGCAGCAGCCGCGCAGCCTCCGGCGGGGCCTTGGAGCGCAGAAAGACCGCCGCGGCCAATACAGCAATGACCGCGGCCACAATCCACACCGTTCTACGCGTACGTCGATTCATCAAGAGCCGTCAGAAATACCCTATCACTCCGGGCGGAACCCCTGTGGCCTCGCGGGATAACCCAAAACGCAAGAAAGCCCGTCCAGTTTGCCTGGACGGGCTTTCTTGCGTCATTCGCTTTGGTGTCCAGACTACCTTCCATCAACTCCAAAATCGTAAACGATGTAGGTATCGCCATTCTGCGTGCCGGTTACGTGAGTCGTGGCAAAAAACGTATACTCGCCACCCTTCAGGTTCTCCGACAAAGTTACTTTGTAGGCCTGCGACTTCATCCTTTGAGAAGTGAACGGCAATGTCTTCTTCTCATCGACGCCGGTATTGGCGCCGTTCAAGCCAACCTTTCCAACCAGCGTCTCCCGGTGGTCCTTCTTGTCCTCCAGTGAAAGCAAAGAGAACTGTGATGGACTGGTAATGACGTCCGTACCGCCTAGCCCACCAAGCGCGAGCGCTGGAGGAAAGTACATATAAAAAACGGGACTTGGGTCGGTAGTGCGCATATTGGCGCGCGCCCCCGGAATATCGATCTTCACCTTGGCCTTTGCTATTCCATAAGAAAAGGCAGCGCCCATCATGTTCGAAGTCTTTGCGCCCGCTACGTTGGCTCGATCCATGAATACCATCTTCCGCTTTCCATCCGGCCCGGTCGTCATCATATAGACGCCAGGGTCGTGGGGCGCGGACGGGTCATCCGGATCGTCCGCGACAGGCGCCGGAGGAGGAATGGGAGCCATGGCGGACGAAGCGGCATGCGCGGGGCCCGCAGCCCTTCCTATAACGGCCGCAACCACCTTGTCAGAGGCGCCGGCGGTCTTGAGAGCTATGATCCCGTCCGTAGAGGTGTCATATCCTCCCGCCTGCGCATTGATCGTCGAAACGATGAGATCATCCGAGAGGCCAGCCTTGACCAGCTTGATAACGGAGTCATTGTTGAGCGTCTGCTGAGCCGCCAGCACCGATGTGACGGCCAGGAATACAACTGCGAGAATGTTCTTGCGCACGGGTCTTCTCCTTACATTTCAAAACCACAAAAGCTGTGAATGAATGGCAACAAAATCATCCACCCGTAGCCTGCTTTTCGCAAGAGCTTTCTTGAAATACCAGAAGCCATTTCCTAAGAAATGCGCCTCTATGTGCTCAGGATTTGCCGAGAATTAGCTCCGATTGGCGCACCATCAAAATGGATTCAGGCGCTCAAAGTAAGAGCACGAGCAGATCAAACTATAGAGAATCACGACCAGGCCGCGGATCTTTCTCTGTTCCACAGCCCAGGCGGTCAGGCGTTCTTCCGCTCGATTACGTGGGCACACCCCCACCCCCCTATTTATGTTTTCAAAACCTTGCAGGTAATTTATTGATAAACCGTTCCTTCGGACCGGCGAGCCTGAAGATGCCATGACTCTTACCCGCCCTCGAGCGCGAGCAAGAGTCTTCGTTTGTTCGTTCTCCAGCCTAAAGAGCTCCCGGAGATGCGCCCCTTCTCTACCGCCCAACCACCAGCACCGTAAAGCTGCCAGGCACCACCGGCGGACGCGGGCGCGGATTCTCGGCTGTCGGTTCAGGACGCGGGCCGAACTCAGCCGTAACCAGGTAAATCCGGTCGGCGGCTGGATCGTACGCCATGGTGCGCGCGCCGCGTTGGGTTGGCAGCTCTTCAATGGCCGGATAACCGGGCGCCGCCGCATCGATGACGCCAAGCGTGCCCGTGCCACCGCATGAGGCAAAGGCCAGTTTATGCGCCGCATCCCACCCGGCGGCATCGGGGCCGTCACCGATTGCGGCATTCGCCAGCGATTTGCCCGTCTTCGCGTCCGTCACCGCCATCTTCTTGCCGTCGCAGACCGAGAAGAGCCGCCCGCCCGCCACGTCGAAGGCCAACCCGCTGGGACCGTCGCAGCCGGTCAGAGGCCATTCGCCGGTGAGCTTCATAGTCCTGGCGTCCAGGCGGACAATCTCGCCCTTGTCTTCGATGTTGTCAAAGATCGTTCCCTTGCCATCGACGGCCGCAAACTCCGGCTTTCCCGGCAGCGGAATGGTAGCCACCACCTTCCGCGTGGCTGTGTCGATCACGCTCGCGTCCGTGCTGCGGCCGTTGAAGGCCCAGACGGTATGCGTTGCCGGTTCGAAGACGATGGCGTCGGGGTTCTGTCCGGCTGGTATCGTTGCCACCGTTGCCAGGGTAGCCCGGTCGAAGACCACAACCGCATTGCCGCCGCCGTCGGAGATGTAGCCAAACTTGCCGGCATTATCGAGAGCAATACCATGGGTCCCGCGAAGTCCGGTGATCGAGCCAACCAGCTTGCCGGTCAGCGTATCGAGAACATCGACTCGGGCGCCATGGGTGAGATAAAGCCGATGGCCTGGGGAATCGGCCAGCAAGTAGTCCCAGCCACCCTCGCCGCCCACATTCCAGCGGTCAACAATGTGGTAGGGTCTTTGCGCGGCCAGAGGAGCCTGGGCGGCAAGCACCCCGCACAACAGTATGCCGGCAACAAAAGCTGAGGTCGCAAGGCGAAGACTGCGCTGATCGGGCATGGAAATCTCCAGTTGTTTCTCGAACCCGGCAAGAATACCATCTCCGGCTTACCGAAAGAATGAATTGAACCGGCCGGTCCCGACCCCAATGCATTACCCTCATAAGGTTGGCCCGAAGCGGCCCTGGGGACCTCACTTTGCGCATTGTTCTCTCGAATATCGGCACCTACGGCGACACCAATCCTCTGATCGCCATCGCTCTCGAACTCAAGCGCCGCGGCCACACGCCGGTCATGGCAGTGCCGGCCGTCTACGAGCCGAAGATACGCCCGCTGGGCCTGGAATTCCACGCCGTCCGGCCGGACATCGACCCCACCAACACCATCCTCGTCGAAATGATCTACGACGTGAAGCACGGCACCGAGCGCGGCCTGCGCGACTTTCTCTTCCCCTCGCTGCGGCAGACTTACGACGATCTTTTGGATGCTGCAACGAAGCCGGAACGCGCCGACCTGTTGCTACTCGGAGAGCTGAACTACGCCGGTCCGCTGGTCGCCGAGGTCACCGGAATTCCCTGGGCGAGCTACGTGCTCGCGCCGCTCTCCTTCTTCTCTGCCTTCGATCCTCCGGTACTGCCGCCTTATCCGCGGCTGGCGCGTGCCGACAAGGCGGTGCCCGGATTCGGCAGGGTCATCAAGCGTGTGGCGCGTTTTGTCAGCCGCAAGTGGCCCGAGCCCATCTACGAGCTGCGCCGCGAGTTGGGACTGCCGAAGGGCGCGAACCCTCTCTTCGACGCCAAGCACTCGCCCAGCCTTGTGCTCGCCCTCTTTTCGCGCGTGCTCGGCGTCGAACAAAAGGACTGGCCCGAGCACACGCTGATTACCGGTTTCTGCTATTACGACGCCGACGCGGGCAACCAGGCACTACCTTCAAATCTGGAAAAGTTTCTTTCCGAGGGCGCCCCGCCGGTGGTCTTCACCTTGGGTTCGGCCGCTGTACTGGCCGCGGGAAAGTTCTACGAATTTTCGGCCAGAGCGGCCATCAAGCTTGGGATTCGCGCGGTCATGCTCATTGGAACTGATCCGCGCAATCGATTGCAGACCGCCGTGCCTGATTCGATCTGCGTAGCCGAGTACGCGCCTTACTCCGAGCTTTTCAACCGGTCGGCGATGGTCGTGCATCAAGGCGGCGTCGGCACCACTGCGCAATGCCTTCGCGCCGGCAAGCCGATGCTAATCATGCCTTTCTCCCACGACCAGCCGGACAATGGCCGCCGCATGTTGCGCCTGAAGGTGGCGCGCGTGATCCAGCGCGGCAACTACACGCCCTTCCGCGTCGCACGCCGCCTGAAGGCAATGCTCGCCGAGCCGCTGCTAGCCAGGCGAGCCGAGAGCGTTGCCAAGCGGCTAACCAAAGAGGATGGCGTGCGCACAGCCTGCGATGCGCTGGAAGAGTTATACCGGAATACTCGCAAAATTGTTTGAGTAATTGGGCGGCCCATGTGTTGGGGTGCCCATCATTTTGTCATCCTGAGCGAAACGTAGTGGAGTCGAAGGCCCTGCGTTTCATGACTCCGTCGCAAGGGTGGGAATGCCATGAAGCCCCTGCGAGCGATTAGCGAGCCTTTGACCCCACCGCAGGTACCCAGCGAAGCATAGGTTTCCGAGCGGCCTGCACCTCATCCAGCCGCGACACGCGCGTCGAGTGCGGCGCAGTCTTGACTAACTCCGGCGTCTCTTCCACCTCGCGCGCAATTGAGCGCATAGCTTCGATAAATAAGTCCAATTCTTCCAGCGACTCGCTCTCCGTAGGCTCAATCATCAACGCGCCGGCCACTATCATCGGGAAACTGACCGTGTAAGGATGGAATCCGTAATCGATCAGCCGCTTGGCGATATCGCCGGTCTTGACGCCGCGAGCCGCCTGCCGTTTGTCGCTGAAGACGACCTCATGCATCGAGGCAGTCTTGTAAGGCAACTCGTAGACATCTTCCAACTTGGCGCGAATATAGTTAGCGTTAAGCACGGCATCTTCAGTCGTCTGGCGCAGACCGTCCGGACCATTGGCCAGAATATAAGCCAATGCGCGAATAAACATCCCCACATTGCCGTAGAATGCGCGCACCCGGCCCACCGACTTAGGCCGGTCATAACTCCAGTGCCTCATGCCGTCCTCGCTTTGGCAGAGGATCGGCGTCGGCAAGAACGGCTCAAGAAACGCCTTGCAGGCCACCGGTCCAGAACCCGGGCCGCCGCCGCCATGGGGCGTCGAAAAGGTCTTATGCAGATTCAGGTGCATCACGTCCACGCCGAAGTCCCCCGGCCGCGCCTTGCCCACCAGCGCATTCATATTCGCGCCGTCCATGTAGAGCAGTGCGCCCTTGGCGTGAAGTATCTCGGCAATCCGCGCAATCTGGCTCTCGAAGACTCCGATCGTCGAGGGGTTCGTAATCATCAGAGCGGCCGTCTCTTCATCTACCTGCCGAGTTAGCGCCTCTAAGTCGATGCCGCCCTCTGAGTTAGATTTCAAATTCTCGACAGTGTAACCGCAGATGGCTGCTGTGGCTGGATTCGTCCCATGCGCCGAGTCCGGAATAAGAATCTTCTTGCGCGCATTGCCCTGTGACTCATGCCATGCGCGGACTAACAAGATTCCCGCAAACTCCCCATGTGCGCCTGCCGCAGGTTGCAGAGTGATCGTGTCCATGCCGGTAATCTCCAGCAGGCATCGCTGAAGGTTGTCGATGATTTCGAGAATCCCTTGCGCCAAAGCGTCAGGCCGGTAAGGATGCGCATCCGCCAGGCCCTCAATGCGTGCGACCCACTCATTCACCCGCGGGTTGTACTTCATCGTGCACGAACCCAGCGGATACATCCCCAGGTCGATGGCGTAGTTCCACGTCGAGAGCCGCGTGAAGTGGCGAATGATCTCAATCTCACTCAACTCCGGCAGTTCGCCAGCCACCTTGCGGTGCGCCTCACCTAGCAATGCAGCAACATCGACGGCAGGCACATCAAGGGGCGCCAGCTTATAACCGCGCTTCCCCGGAGACGACTTCTCAAACAGCAAAGCCTCGTTTTGCGTCTGGTGCGCGCGGACTTTGCCGGTTTGAGTTTTCTTCATGTCTTTGGCTTCTGAGATCATCCTCTACCCATTCATTCCCGTGTTAGTGAGGTCGCATTCGGTCTGCTCGTAGTTGACAAGGACGTTCGCGACCTAGTCTTCCATTCAGGCTTCTTGCGAATCTCAGTCCAATACTCTTCACGCACATCTTCATCGATCTCAACCGGCAAATCGCTCTTGTATAAGCGGTCTGTCCCATCTTTTCTCGGCCCCGAGATCCAGTATTGTTCTCCGGATTCAACGTCGCGATAGTTCGCCTTGAAACCACGGCCACCCAAACGACCAAACGACTTTCCACCATAGCGAAGAGTCGCCCCAGTGCGGCTGAAGGTTACCCTCCCAATTCGGGCAGAGCCATGCAGGTCATCTCCTTTGCATTCGATGTACATAATCCGCGGTGGATAAGTTTGCTTAGCCATCGTCGTCTCCTATACCTCGACCGGTTTGGCTGCCAGCACACTTGCCGCCGCATCCATATTGGTGCGAGTAATAACTTCGGTTGCGCACCAGAGTGTGCAATTTTGCATTTCCGGATACCAGCGACTCAAATCAATGCCGCCGATAATCTTTGCATCCATTAGCCGCTGGCTCCATTGCGCCGGTGCTTCATCCGTCCGCAATACAAACTCATTGAATCGCGGCGCGCCTTGAAATCGCAACTTCGCTCCCGACTGCGACGAAAGAGCCTGCGCGGCATAACTCGCCTTTGCCAGGTTGTGCTCGGCTAACTCGCGGATTCCTTCCTTGCCGTAGACACTTAGAAAGATAGTCGCCATCAATGCGACCAATGCCTGATTCGTACAGATATTCGAGGTCGCCTTCTCGCGCCGGATATGCTGTTCGCGGGTCGCCAATGTCAAAACGAATCCGCGATAGCCGGAACTATCGACCGTCTGGCCCACCAACCTTCCCGGCATCTGGCGAACATACTTCTCCTTGGCCGCGATAACTCCGCAAAACGGCCCGCCATAACTCAGTGCGACGCCGAAAGACTGCGCTTCCATACTGACAATGTCGGCCTCGACCGGAGGGCGGACCACGCCGAGCGAAACCGCTTCCGCAATCGACACGATCAGCAGCGCGCCTTTGGCGTGAGCAATCTCCGCGATTGCCGGAATATCTTCGATCACTCCAAAGAAGTTAGGGCTCTGCACGAGAACCGCCGCAGTCTCCTCAGTAACCGCATCTCCCAGTGCAGCAAAGTCGATGCGGCCAGTTTCGCCGTCATATCCAATCACAGCCGAGGGCAGCCCCTGATGCTTCGCGTAAGTCGCTATCACCTCGCGGTACTCGGGATGGACCGTCGCCGCCATTACGGCCTTATCGCGGCCTGTGATGCGCATGGCCATCCTGACCGCCTCGGCCGCGCCTGTCGAGCCGTCGTACATGCTGGCGTTGGCCACGTCCATGCCAGTCAGCTCAGCGATCATGGTCTGAAACTCGAAGATCGCCTGCAGCGTGCCTTGTGTGATCTCAGCCTGATACGGCGTATAACTCGTGAGAAACTCGCCGCGCTGCACAAGCGAGTCGATGATCACCGGCCGATAGTGGCGATAACATCCCGCGCCGAGAAAACTGGCGTAGTTAGTCGCATTCTTTCGCCCCGCCGCGCGGAAGTAATCTATGATCTCGCTCTCGGCGTGCTGGCGCGGCACATCCAGATCGCGCGTGAGACGCTCATCTGCGGGAATAACAGCGAACAAGTCGTCAATAGAAGCCGCGCCGATCTCGGCCAGCATCTTTTCGCGTTCGGCAGGTGACTTGGGAAGATAGCGCATAATTCAGCTTTTAGCCTTTAGCCTTTAGCCTTCAGCTAAAAGCCCGTGAGGCAAGCTGTACGGCCTGCCGAGAGAATCCAAGGTGAGTTCGCGCAGCCTCTAACATCCGTATGCAAGCTAAAGGCTAAGAGCTAATGGCTAACAGCTTGCTCCTAGCTTTCTTCCGCAATGAATGCCTCATAAGCCGCGGCGTCGAGCAGGGTGTTGAACTGCGCGGAGTCGGCAAGTTCAACCTTGATGATCCAGGTTTCGTGCGGAGCCTCGTTGATCTTGTCGGGCGCGGAGGTCAGCTCTTCGTTTATCTCAGTCACCGTGCCGGTGACGGGCGAAAAGAGATCGCTGACCGCCTTCACACTCTCGACCGACCCAAAGGTTGCATTGGCGGTGACCGGGTCGCCTACCTTTGGCATATCCACGTAGACGATGTCACCGAGCGAGTTCTGAGCGTAGTCGGTGATGCCGATGGTGCCGATCGAGCCCTTGAGTTCGATCCATTCATGTTCGCGGGTGTAACGGTAGTTTGTGGGGTAGGGCATGGCGGGTCCGCTCCTTCATTCGATTCACGTGCCGACTAGAGGACGCTGCAAAAGAGTAGTGTACGGCGCGACGGAGGGTTGAGAGAACCTGTGGATTAAGAGGGCTAATTACCGGTTGGCCCAGATCGTGAACGTTATTGACCCGGACCGAAGCCGGGATAGGGCTCGAGAGGTACGACGGCCAGGACCTCCAGCATGCCTGCCTCAAAGATCGGCAACGAATCAAGGGCTGCGCGGACCTCGGCCTCGCTGCCGGCCTCCCAAAGGATCGCAGCGCCGGGTATGTCGCCTCGCTTCCAGATCTGGCGCAGTAGTCCTGAGGTGTAAAGTTCCTTGACGCGAGCGGTCTCGCGGGCCATCAGTTCTTTGCTAAAGGCTTCAGGCGGAAAGGCGTCAACGCGACGGCGTGAAAGCGATAAAAACTGCATGGGAAGATTGTAATGCAAGCTTTCAGCGGTCAGTGATCAGTGGTCAGTGCCACTCAAAACACCTAATCCCTGCCCGCCTTATCTTTTGAAGAACCTGCCTCGCCCGCCATTTGCCCATGGATCGTAGTGAGCGGCGAAGGTGGCGCGGTTCTGAGTGCTGGGGTGGTTGTACTCCCAGAACTCGATGAACGGGCTCGGATTGGGGTCTTCGAGCCACGCTTCCCCCAGATGGTTGAATGCGCTGACGGCCGTCTTCTGCGGATCGGCAACGATTCCGTGGATGGCCTCCTGGCCGTAGATATCTGCTTCGTGTTCGATGTGGCGGCTATAGGTATTGCTGACTGGTTGCAGCAAGAAATTGACGGCCGAAACAGCCAAGAGCAGCACCAGAAAACCCTGGCGACTGGCGAAGGGATTCTGGCCGGTTTCGATCCCGCCCAACTGCCAGCGCGCGCCGAAGCGCCGCGCCAGCCGGCGGGCAAAGCCCGCGCATCCCCAGAAGACAAAGAACAGAGCAATGGCGCCGACGGCGATGCCTTTGGGAATGTGGTTCAGCACATAACGACCGCTCTCATGGCCAAAGATAAAGAGGACCTCGTCGTCGGGAAGCCGGTCGGTCGCCGTGTCCCACAGCACGAATCGCTTGGTCGCGCCGATACCGGTCACATAGGCATTCAGTCCGTTGCTCTTGGCGCTGGCCTTCATCAGGAACATGCGGTCTGGCGCAATGTGCGTTCCCGTGCGGGCGACAACAGTCTCCAACCTGGCCACGAGCGCGGAATGCGTTTTGGCGAGCGGCTCGAACTTGTTGAAGATTGGGTCGAGCAGTGGCTCCGCAAGAACAGAAATCACGATCAGGGGCAGCGAGATCAACCAGGCCCAGATCCAATAGCGGCGAGGCGAGGCGCGAACGATCCAGTTAAAGAGCAGCAGAATGGGCGTGCCAATGACCAGCGAAAGTCCCAGCGCTTTCGCGAGATCGCCGAACCAACTGCCCCAGCCTTGGACGCTGATTCCGTAGTGACGGCTGGCCAGGTGGCCCATCAGATCCAGAGGCAGACCGGCCAGCGTGATCGACGCAATAAAAACAGCAAAGAAGAGCAGACCTTGCATCCAGCGGCGGCGCAGAAGACGTTCGGTCCAAGCGGCCAGACGGGCAGCCCGGCGGGAGGCAAGCAGCAGCGTGAGAACCAACAATCCCCATAGTGATCCGGCAATATCGAGCGCGGTGTCGATGCGGCTGAGGATAATGGCTTTGGCGAGCTTGTCTGGCGGCAGCGAATAAGCCTGCTGGGCCGGCTGCGTTGAAACTGATTGGGTGGCGGACGTGCTCGGGGCCGAAGCTGACGCAGGCATGATTCGCCGCGGTGGGATCGTAGTCCGCGGGCCGGGACCAAGACGTGGGGCCACGGCGGCAAGCATCAGAATGCAGCCGGCTGCCAGCAGCCAGCGGAGAGCAAGGGACATGGCTTCTTCCTGGTTGGCGGCTTACTCTGCGACAATCGAGGTTGCTGAAGGTTTCACCAGAGTATTCCCAACCTATGCCCCATCATTCTCTCACCGCCGGAAGACGGCCCGCCCCAATACTAGCAGTCCGCGCTGTCCTTGCTGGTTTCGCTCTTGCAGTTGCAGTGCCCACAGCCGCGCGAGCACAGCAGCAGGTGACCCCGATGCCCCACCCCGTGAACCAGGACCCGTCCGCGGGGACCCCGGTACTTATGGACGTAATGACAACCGAGTTGCATCGCGCCTTTACCTCGCTCGGCAAGCAGGGCTCCGCCTTTCAAGCATCTGACAAGCAGTTGCCGCCCTACTTCCTCAGCTACGCCGTGAGCGACGCCAGCATGGTCTCCATCACTGCGCAATATGGCGGACTGGTAAACAGTTCCGCCAGTCATGTGCGCGAGGCCGACGTGCAGGTGCGCCTCGGCGAGCCCAAGCTCGACAACACCCACGGCACCCATCGTGGCTCGGCAGTCAACAGCACAGAACTGCCTCTCACAGACGATCGTGAGGCGATCAAGCGTTCACTCTGGCTAGCCACCAACACCGGCTACGGCAACGCGCTCGACAATTACTTGCGGGTCAAGACTGAGGCCGAGGTCCGAGCCAAAGAAGAGGATACTTCGCCCGATTTCAGCCAGGAGTCCCCGCAGGTGAGCATCGGCAAGCCCGCGCCGCCCGTGGTAGTGGACCGCGCGGCCTGGGAGCAGCGGGTTCGGGCGCTCTCGCGAATCTTGCGCGACTACCCCGACGTGAACCGCAACGTGGTGATGCTTTCGGCGCAGAATGAGACCGACTACTTCGCCTCGTCGGAGGGTTCAGAGGTAGTTGCGCCACACGTGCAAGCGCGTCTGGTCGTCTTCGCTGTAACACGCGCTGACGATGGTATGGATCTCTTCCGGGCGCAGACCTTCGAGGCGGAAACTGTCGATGGCCTGCCCGCTCAGACGGAGATGGAAGCCGCTATGCGCGAAATGGGCAAGAGCCTCGAGGCCTTGCGCAAGGCGCCCATCACCGAGCCCTTCGAGGGTCCGGCGATTCTCTCCGGCCGTGCAGCAGCGGTCTTCTTTCACGAGGTGCTCGGTCACCGGCTCGAGGGTCAGCGCCAGCGCGGCGACGAAGAGGGCCAGACCTTTACCAAGGACGTGGGTAAGGAAGTGCTGCCGGCCTTTCTTTCTGTGGCTGACGATCCGACCGTGACCCACTTTGAAAAGACATGGCTCAGCGGTAGCTATGAATATGACGACGAGGGCCAGAAGGCGCAGCGTGTGGCACTGATTCAGGACGGCGTCTTGAAAACCTTCTTGATGTCGCGGCTACCCATCGCCAATTTTTCCAACTCAAACGGCCACGGCCGCGCGCAAGCAGGCAAGATGCCCACCGGGCGACAAGGAAATCTAATTGTCACCTCGACCAAAACCGAGTCAGAGACCGCGCTGCGCAAGCAGTTGATCGAAGAGGCGAAGAAACAGGGCAAACCCTACGGCCTCTACTTCGAAGACATCTCTTCAGGATTTGCGGTCACCACGCGCAACTCGCCGCAGGCCTTTCAAGTGATCCCGCTGGTTGTTTGGCGAGTCTATGTCGATGGCCGTCCGGATGAACTGGTTCGCGGCGTGAGCATTGTAGGCACGCCACAGGCGGCTCTGAAAAGCATCCTGGCGACAAGCGACAAGCGCGAGGTCTTTAACGGCGAGTGCGGCGCGGAGTCGGGCACGATTCCTGTCAGCGCGGTTGCTCCGGCAATGCTCTTGAGCACCATCGAGACGCAGAAGCAGGCGCAGGGCACGGCCAGGCCGCCGATCCTGCCTATACCCGGCGCGGAAGAATAGCAAGGGAGCACGGATCAACAAACAGGCTGGGTGCCCCACTCTCGCCGCGTTTTTGTTTTTGCGGCTAGGGTGGGATTCCACGAACCTCAATCGATCTTGCACATAGATTCAATTGAAATGTTGAGAACCTTGGAGGCGCAATGAGTCTGATTCGTCCAATTGCATCACTCGCCGGAGCCGGCCTGATGATCGTCTGCCTGACCGCCTCCGCGCAAACAACGGTCCAGCCCACGCGCGCCGACGCCGAAAAGGACCCCGTCCTGAAGGCCATGCTGCAGGAGCTCGACCGCAGCAAATCCGAGCTTCAGTTGAAGGATTTCTCCAAGCCTTTCTTTATCCAATACCGCATTGAAGAGATCGACAACCTCGAGATCAAAGCTGAGTTTGGAGCTGTCACGAGTTCCCAGCGCGCCCACGCGCGCCTTGCCCGCGTGACGGTGCGTGTGGGTGATTACAAGACCGACAGCTCCGGCGGCCGCGGTGATGGCGCAGTTGAATTGGTGGCTGTCGAAGACGACCCGATCGCCGTGCGTTCTGCCCTGTGGACGGCAACCGATCAGGCATATAAGAGCGCCCTCTCCGCCTACGCGCACAAGCAGGCCGAACTCAAGCAGGTTGAAACGCCTCCACAGTCCGACGACTTCAGCAAAGAGGCGCCTGTGATCTCCCTGGCCGAGCCTCGCAAGCTGAAGGTGGACGAGTCCGCATGGGCCGAGCGCGTGGCGAGGGTAAGTGGACTTTACCGCAGCGATGCCTCGATCGATGCCGGACAGCACGAGGTCGAGTCCTCGACCGACGTTTTTCACGCGAACGCGACGACAAGCTGGCTGGTCACGAGCGAGGGCGCGATTGTGCGCAAGTCCGCAACAAGCTGCGAAGAATCCTTCAACGCCGCGGCGCAGGCCTCCGATGGAATGAGGCTCGATTTGTCCCACGCCACCATCGGCGCAACACTCTCTGATCTTGACTCGCGCGATCTCTTTGAAAAAGACATCGTGAAGTTGATCGGCACGCTCGGCGAATTGCGCAAAGCGCCGCTGGTCGAGGAAGAGTATCACGGGCCGGTGCTGTTGAGCTCCGGTTCCAGCGGCCATGCAATCCACGCCCTGCTGGCCAATGGGTTCACAGCCACTCGGCCAAAACTCGGAACTGAGGCGCGCACCAATGGGCCGTTCGCCTCCAGCTATCACGCTCGCGTGCTGCCCGAGTTCCTTGACGTGGTCGACGATCCGAGCCTTAAAAGCTACGACGGCAAGGCCTTGCTCGGCGCATACGAGATCGACGACGAGGGCGTTCCGGCGCAGACCGTCAAACTGGTCAGCGATGGCAAGCTGGAGAATTATCTGATTGGCCGCGAGCCGGTGCGCGACTTTCCCAACTCAAACGGCCACGGACGCGCCGGAGTCTCAGGGCCCCCCAGGCCGTCGATCGGTGTGCTCAAAGTGACCGCCAAGGACGGATTGAGCGACAGCGATATGAACGCGAAGCTGCTCTCGATGGCCAAAGACCGCGACTTGAAGAGCGTCTATTACGTGGCCACGATGGGTGGCAAAGTGCTGCCCAGACTCCTCTATCGCGTCACCCCGGATGGTTCGCCAACCGGCAAGCGCGAACTGGTGCGCGGAGCGACAATCGAGGATCTGGACCAACGCGCGTTACGCTCAAGCGTCGAGGCCGCGGGCAAAGACCTGCACGTCAACAACTATTTCAGTGAAGTACCGGAGACGGTGCTGGCTCCGGCATTGCTGATCGATGACGTGACCATCCGCCGCGCCAACGAGAAGAATGACAAGCTGCCTTTCTATCCCCCGCCGGAATAGATTTAGCTGCCTTCCACTGCGCGGCGCAGAGCAGCCCGCGCAAGCAAGCGTGAGGAATCGAGCGTCGGCAGCGGCGAGTTTGAGTCGTCGACGATCAGTGGAATCTCGGTGCAACCGAGCACGACGGCGTCGCAGCCTTCGTCTTTCATGCGACCAATGACGCGCTGAAAGTACACCAGTGCTTCAGGCTTGAAAACGCCATAAACCAATTCCTCAAAGATGACGCGATTGATCTCTTCGCGTTCGCTTTCCTCCGGGCGCATCCATGTCAGACCGTGCGCCGCCAGCTTTTCCGGGTAGACTGCGCTATTGACCAGCCAGCGGGTTCCGGTCAGGCCGAGGCGCCGGAACCCCATCCCGGCGGCCCGGTCGGCAACGACCTCGGCAATGTGCAGCCAGGGCAACTGCGATTGCGACTCAACGTAAGGCAGCGCCTGATGGATCGTATTGTCGGGACAAATGAGGAAATCTGCGCCGACTTTAGCCAGCTTTTCGGCGGACGAGAGCATCAATTGACCAACGCCTTGCCAGTCGCCGCGATAGACGCATCGCATGTACTCGGCGAGGGAGTACGTGTGCATGGATACTTCGGGATGATCGTGGGGTCCAAGAAGCTGCGCGCCTTCGGCACAGATGGTGCGGTAGCAAAGAGATGCGCCCTCAGCGGAGCAGGCAACGATTCCAATGTGGCCAGTCATGCGTTCATTCTACAGAGACACTAATCGAGCCGCGTCAGATAGGCCTCGCCCTCGGCGGGCCGCAGACGGCGTGCAATCAGCGTGGCCTGCTCGCGGTCGTCGCCCTGCGGACGAATGCGCACCCAGTAACTCTCTTCACCGGGAAACTCAATGACGCTTGCTTCAGGATACTTGCGCACGAGTTGCGCCTTGAGCTTCCTGGCCTTATGTTCGCTCTTGAATGCGCCGATCTGCACACACCAGCGCCCGCCACTATCGATCGGCTTGGGGCTGCGGTAGACCTCCATCCGCACGCGAGTGAGGCCGCTTCGATAGACGCCTGTCGCCTTGGCCGAGGCGATCGTCAGATCGAGAATCCGGTCCTCGGTAAATGGCCCGCGATCGGTAATGCGCATAGCGCTCGATTGGCCGGTCTTCAAATTTGTGACCACGATCAGCGAGCCCATAGGCAGCGTGCGATTTGCGGCGGTCAGCGCATGGTCGCTGAAGAGCTGGCCGTTGGCTGCTTTGCGGCCCTTGTAAGGCGCTGTGTACCAGGTCGCCAGACCTTCCTCAATCAGAATCGGTTTGTGGGTGTTGATGAAGTCGAGATCCTCGTCGCTCACTCCGCCGGGCGGCGCCGGAGTCGGTGCAATACGCGCGGTGGGCGCGGTACCGCTCGCAGGTAGAGTGGCCTGGGTCTGAACAGGCGGCGGCGCAGCTTGCGGCGCAGGCAGTGGAGCACGAGCTTCCTTATGTCCGCAACCGGACGCAAGGCCAAGCACGAGCACCAGTCCGGCCCACGTCACTCGAATGGGTGCCCCAGGTCCCGATCTTGGGACCTGGGAAACATTGAACTTTGGCTGGCATAAGCTCATCAGAGCCGCGGTCCTCTGTCTCGCTCAAAGCGGTCGGCCAACTCGCGCAGTTTGTCAGACACGGTGCGCAGCGCGGAGATCGACTCCTTGCGCACCTGCGGAACCACCGCATCATTCACGTAGGCGATGGCGTGGCGCAGTTCCATCTCGATCAACTCGACGGCCTCTTCAATGCGGCTGCCAACGCCACCCGGACCTGGACCATAACCCGGAGGGGGATTCGTACTCATTGTGGATCACCTCGCGCAAGCAGACTCTGCCAGCTTCTTAAGTTTGCGATGTGCCCGGCCGCTGGTCAATCACCGAAAGCACGAAGGTGCCGCAATGATCAATATGGAAACGAATTCCCGTCGATGGAACTAGAGGCAATTTACGCCCTCGACTATGACCTTTCACAGAAAAAATGCGTCAGACTTACATGGCACGCACATGATTGCGTTGCCACCGATCTGAGTTGCTCCAGGTACGTGCATCGGTCGCCGGGCCGGTTTTTTTCTTTAAGCCTGCGCGGCCAACTCCACTCCCCAGCGAGGTTCCGTCTTTTTGGATAGCGGCTCGACAGAGAAGACCGGCAATCGATGCGCCGCGCGCACATGGAAGCTTTGCGCCGCGCGCGTGGAGCGTTGCGTCCTGCTGGCGCTTCCTGCATCGGCCCTGCTCATTGCGGCGTCTTCCGGCAACGCGCAGAGCCCAAGTCCCCAGGCGCCGCTGCCCGATGCCCCTCAAGCGCAAATCTCACCGCGCCCCAAGCCCCTTACTCCGGGGCCTTGCCAGGCTGGCCGCTCCAGCGGCGCGGCGGCGCAGGCCGCAGCGGTTGGCGCGACCGCCGGAGCCGCCGATGCCGCTGCCGGCCTCAGCCCGCAGTCCGTCATCGAGCTCAAGCCCTGCCCGCCTTTGACTCCGCTTATCAATTGGTATGCCCGATTCACCACCGGCCCGCAGGTCAAGCCTCTCACTCCTAAAGAAAAGGGCTGGCTGGCCATTCGCAACGTGGCGGACCCCTTCAACGCCATCACCATCCTCGGCAGCTCCGCCATCGCCGTAAGCTCTGACGCGGACTCACCTTATGGGCCGGGGATGCGCGGCTTCGGCAAGGTTGTCGGCGTCAGTTATGCGCAGGACATGACGGGCGAGTTCTTCGGCACCTTTCTGATTCCCTCCATCGTCCACCAGGACCCGCACTACCATCGCATGCCCACGGCTTCGGTTCAACATCGCATCGGTCATGCCATTTTGCAGGTCGTCTGGACGCAGGGCGACAACGGCAAAGGAATGCTGAACTACGCCAACCTGGCCGGCTTCGCCATCGACGATGAGATCAGCAACCTCTATGTGCCAGGCCGCCAGACCGATGCACCGGCCACCGCCGAACGCTACGCGACCGGCCTCGGCGCCGCGCCCATCGACAACTTCATCACGGAGTTTGTGCCCGACGTGGCCAGCCACATTCACGTCCGCGTAGTGCTGATCCAAAGGATCATCAATCAGGTAGCGAAGACCGAAGGCGGCGGAACGCAATAGGGCGAAACGCACTCAATTGGCAAAAAGAATCAAGGCCTCTCCTCCAGGAGAGGCCTTGATTGCGTCGAATGAGATTGGCTGGTTTCAATTCACCGTCAGCGAGAAGGTAGCTGATTGCAGCAGTGACCCTGACGTAGCAGTCACTGTGATCGTCGAGGTGATAGGTGTCGGTGGTGGTGGGGTCGATGGATTGCCTCCGCTGCCTCCTCCGCATCCAGAGACCAGGCCCAGGCCGATGGCAATAACAATCATCAGCAGCCACAGATGCAGGCCCCGCCGGTGCCTGAACCCGAATAAACAAAGAGCCGCAGCCACCACCGCTGCCGGTAGAAGCGGGCGAGAATTGCGGTGCAAATCGGCTGACAGAGTCGGAGCCGTAATCGTCAATTGCGTCGTCATCGGCGAACCAGAAGGCGTGACACTCGCGGGGCTGAAGGAACAGCTTCCACCAGCAGGTAGCCCGGAGCAAGCGAACGTTACGGCGGAATTGAAGCCGTTCTGCGGAGTCACGGTCAGGTTGATAGTTCCTTGCCCTCCAGATTTCACTGTCAGTGTGGATGGGAGGACGCTGAGCGAGAAAGTTAGGGGCAGGTTAATCGTATAGGTGGCCGAAGCCACCGAGCTATTGGGAATCCCGCTTGCTACGCCGATGGCTTGGACGGTCTCGGTGGACGAGACCGTGATTGCTCCGCTGTACAAAGTCGAGTTTGCCGTGGGTATGCTTCCGTCAGTGGTGTAGTAGATGGAGGAGTTCGGTGTCCCGTCGGAGATCGTCACCGTCAGCGCATTGGAGTAGAGCCCGGTCGGCATACTGATTACAGGCTTTGCTACCGGGAGAGTGTTACCCGGCACCTGAAACACCCAAAGATCGTTCAGGTTGCCGCCACCATTTGCACAGTCATTGCCTTGCCCGCCGAAGAGCCAGAGATTTCCAGCATTGTCGGTCCAGCTAACTGCCTCCATGCGACCCCCTGGAACGTTTCCGGTGGCAGGAACGCCGAGTGTTCCACACACTCCGGGTACATTACTTGAGTAGCCGGGGGCTGGACCAGTACTAGCGCCACTCATCCATGCCCATTGGTTTGTGGAAGGGTTGAATTCCCACAGGTCATTAAGGTTACCCGAATTACCAACCGAATCTGCGCCGACGCCTCCAAAGAGCCACACGTTGCCACCCGTATCGAACCAACTGGCGGCGCCCTCACGGCTTCCTGGGTGGTTTGCGGGGTCAAATACTCCCAATGTTCCGTACACTCCCGGCCGCCCAGCCGTGTGAGGGAGCACAGTATCGTTTCCACCCATCCAAGTCCATTCATTGGTAGAGATATCGAATTTCCAGAGGTCGTTTAAGATTCCCCAAGTACCAGCCGAATCGATGCCGTCCCCTCCAAAGAGCCACAGGTTGCCGCTCGCATCGGTCCAACTGGCGGCTAACCACCGAGATCCAGGTACGTTCGCCGCATCTGGCTCTCCTAGTGTGCCGTAGACGCCGGGCGAACTTGCGGCTTCCACATACTGGCTTCCTCCCATCCAGGTCCATTCATTGGTAGGAATATTGAACTTCCAGAGGTCGTTGAGGCCGTAGCCCCCAAAGAGCCAGAGATTGTCGTGATTGTCAGTCCAGCTGACTGCGCCCTCGCGCCCCCCGGGCTGATTGTCTGGGGCGGCAACGCCAAGTTTGCCGTAAACTCCGAGCCCGTTGAATGTTTCGCTCCCGCTCATCCATACCCACTCGTTTGTGGACGGATTGAATTCCCAAAGATAGTCGAGATCGCCCTGCCCCTGAGAGTTCCCCTGACCTCCGAAGAGCCAGAAATTGCCATTCATGTCAGTCCAGCTGACTGCGTAAACTCGGCTTCCAGGGACATTGCTGGGATCAGGAACGCCCTTTGTGCCGTACACCCCTGCTTGGCCAGAGTTCGGAAGAGTGGGTTCCACTTTGCTGCCGCTCATCCATGCCCATTCGCCCCGGGAAGGACTGTACTCCCAAAGGTCGTTGAGATAACCCTCCTGATCACTCCCGTCGATGCCATGCCCACCAAAGAACCATAAGTTGCCACTCTTATCGGTCCAGGTAGCCGCGCTGAATCGACCACCTGGAGAGTTGCTGGCGGCGAAGTTTTCCAAGGGACCGTACGCTCCGGGCTGGCCGCAGTCGCCCGCACCGCATTGGTTGCTGATGTTGCTGCTTCCGCCCATCCAGGCCCATTCGCCCGTCTGTGCATGAGCTGACGGGCAAAGGCAAGCCAGAAGGATCAACATCCCTAGCCCAAGCGGTAGGCTCCCGGAAGCGGAACCGGACAGAATCACAGAATTAAAGATTGCGCTTTTCATCGGATTGAGGCCTCACACGCCCCGAAGTTACCCGTTGGGAGGAGAAATCGACTGGTTGGAATTTACGGCAACATCATAGCAGACCTGCGAATGCACTAGAGACGGTTCTGAAGTTCACATCCGATTAAATATCTACTGGTTCGCAAGCTGTTCCTGGAGACTAATGAGACTCCCAACCGGGATTCGGCCGACAACCCATTCCGCTCGCGAGGGTTACCGTTCGCTGAAGAATCACGCCATTCGCTGCAACGGCTTTGGGTTGACCACCTCCGCCATTTAACCTGAAGCTGCATCTTCAGACCCTCGGATTCCCCCACGTTTTGGAAGCCAAGGTGTCAGGCCGGGCAAACAGCCGGAGTTCCCATCGACAGTTCGTCGTCGTTGGGGTGGCAATCGCCGCAGCCGACCAATTTCTTCGAGGAGACAGCAATTTATGTCCAAAGCAGTCAAGTACGCCGAGAAAGCCGTCGTCTATGCGGCCAAGGGCGCGTGGGTCGTTTTTGAACGCCTCAACCGCATCAGCCCGAACCCGTCCTTCACTCCGAAATGGAGTGACAAGCCGCTGATGAAGAGCTACGAAAAAGAAAAGCCGCCCCTGGGCTGGCCCCGCACCACAGACTCGCTCTGTCCCAAGTGCGTGCCTGAAATTCGCAAGCAGATCCTCGACGGCAAACTGCCCTACGAGATCCTGCTCAACGAAAAGGTCGGCGAGATCAAGGCCCAGATCATTGAGCGCGACGGCCAGATTCTCATGGTCAAGGACTGCCCCAAGCACGGCCACTTTGAAGACGTCATGTCTATGGACACGGCCTTCTTCAAGCATCTGGAGGAAAGCTTCCCCGGCCGCGACGTCCGCTCGCACAACGACAAGCGCCTCCACCACCACGGCACCTCGACCATGACCCACGGCCGCGGCGCGGTGCTCACCATCGACCTGACCAACCGCTGCAACATGATGTGCGATCCCTGCTTCATGGACGCCAATCAGGTCGGCTTCGTCCACGAGCTCACATGGGACGAGATCAAGACTATGCTCGACAACGCCATCACCCTCAAGCCCAAGCGGCAGATGAGCGTGCAGTTCTCCGGCGGCGAGCCCACGCTCTCGCCCTACTTCCTCGACGCGGTCGCCTACTGCCGCAAGGTCGGTTATAACTCGGTGCAGGCCGCCTCCAACGGCATTGAATTCGCCAAGAGCAAAGAGCTCTGCCGCGCCGCTGCTGAAGCCGGTTTGCGTTATGTCTATCTCCAGTTCGACGGCATCGGCAACGCAGCCAACTCGCACCGCAAGGTCGGCAACCTCTTCGACGTGAAGCTGCAGGCGATTAACAATCTTCACGAGGCCGGCGTCGAGATCGTCCCTGTCACCACGATCATCAACGGTATCAATAATGAACAAGTCGGCCGCATCATTCAGTTCGCGCTCGACAATCCGAAGAAGATCAGCTTCCTCTCGTTCCAGCCCGTCAGCTTTACCGGCCGCGACGAAGACATCAGCGACGAGCGCCGCATCGCGCAGCGCTACACGCTCTCGCACATGGCGCACGACGTGAAAAAGCAGTGCGGCATCGGCGAGCCGGAGCGCGACTGGTTCCCCATCAGCTTCATGTCTACCTTCTCCGACTGGGCCGACCTCATTCACGGGCCAACTGCGGAGTGGGGCCAGCTTAGCTGCGGCTGTCACCCTAACTGCGGCATCGGCATGGCCGTGATGATCGACAAGGAGACCAAGGAATCCGCGCCCGTCACCGCCTTCCTCGATATGGGCAAGGTGGCCAAGGACTTGGCCAAGATCAACGATGCGGCTCGTGGCAAATGGCTTTCGGTCATTGGCTTCGGCTTGGCTCTCTTGCGTAATTACGATCCCTTCCAGGCGCCGACACATTTCAAGATCACCGACATGATGAAGAAGATGGACAAGACCTTCAACGCCACTGGCAAAAACTACGGCAGCGTCAAGGGCGACCGGACTCTGGAAGATATTAAGTTGCGCCGCCAGGACCGCTGGAACTTCCTCTTCATCGCCGGCATGTGGTTCCAGGATCTGTTCAACTACGACTTCCGCCGGACAGAACAATGCATCATTCCCTACGCCACGCAAGAGGGCGAGATCAGCTTCTGCGCGTATAACACGGGCATCGGCTGGCGCAACATCATCGAGAAGATGCACATGACCGCGACGCTGACCAAGTGGTATGAGGAGCACGGCCGCCACGAGATCTTCGCCGGCGGCAAGAAGGTGGCCATGAGCCAGATAGGCCACGACCTGACGCTCAACATGGAGCACGTCAACTCCGAAGCCAACCACACGCTCGACACTTTGGGCATCGCCAAGAACGCACGCGAAGAAAAGATGCGCGCGCGCGACGGCAAGCAGCTCGACGCCGCCGAAAATGCCCGCATGGCCCAGCTCTATCGCGAGCATGTGTTAGGCGAGAAACCGGTCGAGGGTCTGGTGAGTCTTGGTTCCATAGCCCCCGCCAAGCCAGTGGAGAAGAAAGAATCCGAGCTCGTTGCTGGGGACTGATTCACACCTTGGTTCACTCATGCCGCAAAGGCCGTTCCCTCGGGAACGGCCTTTATATTTCTGCTAAGTCTCCGGCGAGCGCGGAGCGCGGAATCCCTTATCGGCTTCTTGGTTGTCCAATAGCAATTGGCTATTGACATTTGACACACACGAGCCTATGCTCCTGTCATGGACTTGATAAGGCGTTCAGAACTACCCGACTGGCTACTTCAGAGATTTGGTTCTGCAAGCAACCTCGCCAGAGCCCTGGGAATATCACGCCAAACCTCATACAACTTATGGAACGGACGCACAATTCCGAACGACGAAACTTGCCGTAAGTTGGGGCTTGACCCGGTTTTCCTGCTTGAAACATCGGAGGAGAAAACACATATGAGTACACTCGATCAATTTCTGATCAAGCGCGCACACGCACGGACCGACTCAGAGGCAGCAGCTAAGCTTCTTCGGGAGCGCGGTGCAGCCATTTGGAAGGAACTGCAACAGGCAACGCAGATGACTGCGGCGAGAATCGGACACGTCGATGAAATGCCGCTGGAATGGGATCCGTTCCCATTCTTGAAATTGCAGTACGTGGCCGCAACATTCACGCCGGGACTATTTGGCGCGGGAGCCCCAAAGGGTTGCCGTGTGGTCTTTGGAAGGATACCGACTGCGATGTACATTGATGAGAACAAGCTCGCACCAGAAGTGTGGGAACTGACCTTAGCGGTGAGCGGCGTGCAGTTTCATTGGAGCGTGAACCAAAACGAGATTGTCGGGGCGACAAATATCCAGCTTGCGGAGCAGATCGTGGTGAGACTCATTCAGTATCGCGACGCGTATCAAACCGCACACCGAATGCTTTGATCGTTTTTGATCGTTATTGGAGGGGTTCCCGATGCCCTAGGTCCGGATTCTCGGACCTGAGGCACAACGTGCTACCAAACTTCCGACTCGAATTTACTTCCGACTCGAATTTCCGGTACTCGCGAATCAACCCAAAGTGGGCTCGATTGCTCGTGATCACTCTGGCTCTGTGGCTCCGTACGGTCAGCGCAATCAACACATCGAAGTGGAGTTCGCAGTTTGCGCGGCTCAAAGCCGCAATCCGCCTGATTCTCGGCCAGAATCGCGGCATCTGAATCGAGCAGCCCTCAAACGGAGGGAGCAGGAGCCTTCAGGCTCCTGAGAGCCAGCCCGATAAGAATCCGGCTTTAGCCGCGGGCCTTTCGTTTATGCTTCTGGGATGCGGTGCGCGCCACAAGAAACCCGGACCTATCTGGTTACCGCTGGACCCCATGCCTCTCCACTTCCAGGGGAATAGGGCCCGGGCCTAAAGGCCTTTCATTTTCGCCGCTGCATTCAGGGGGCTAAAGCCCCCTGCTCCCTCCGTAGGCCGGCCGCACCGCAGGTGCCGATCTCCACCTCTGAATCGAGCAGCCCTCAAACGGAGGGAGCAGGAGCCTTCAGGCTCATGAAAGCCAGCCCAAAAGAATCCGGCTTTAGCCGCGGGCCTTTCGTTTATGCTTCTGGGATGCGGTTCGCGCTACAAGAAACCCGGACCTATTTGGTTACCGCTGGACCCCATGCCTCTCCACTTTCAGGGGAATAAGGCCCGCGCCTGAAGGCCCTTCTTTGGACTGCGGCATTCAGGTGCCTGAAGGCACCTGCTCCCTCCGTTGGTATAGGAGGCAGCTGTTAGCCGGGTGCCCCAGATCCCGATCTCGGGACCTGGGAAACTACGAACCTCAGCGCCGAAAGCCTACCGTTACTCCTCTCGCAGCAGGATTAGAGGATCCACCGACAGTGCGCGTTGCGCCGGAATCCAGGTTGCCACCAGGCCGAGCAAGGCCATTGCAACAACCACCCCGCCCAGAACAAGTGGATCGCGCGGCGTCGCCTGATAGACAATGAACGCCAAAACTCGCGTGGCCAGGACTCCGAGAAGCAATCCCACTGCCGAGCCGATGGCCAGCAGTTTGACCGCCCGTCCCAGCGCCGTCCGCAGCACCTCCCGCTTCTGCGCACCGAGGGCGATGCGGATACCCAGTTCCCGCAGCCGCTTGCTTACCGAGTACGCAGCCATACCAAAGATCCCAGTGATTGACAGCATCGCGCCCAGCGCGCCCAGCACGCCCAGCGCAAGGGTCGCCATGCGTGAAGGAAAGAGCGCCGTGCCCAGCAGTGAGTTCCATGTGTCGATGCTCGTGGGCAGCGCCGGTTCAACTTCGCGCACTTTGTTCCTCATCAGCGCCGCAAGCTCTTGTGGATCACGATGCGAGCGCACCACCACGTACGCCTGAGTCTCGGGAGATTGAAGCGACGAGAGAAAGATCGCCGGCTGTTGATCTTCATTCAGGCTCAAATACTTTCCGTCTTCGACAACCCCCACCACGTGGACACGCGTTCCATCCTGCATCCTGCAGAATCCGCCGATCGCGCCGGTCACCGATCCGAAGATCTTCCGGGCAAACTCCCGATTCACCACCACTACGGCCGGCGCGTCCTTGGTATCATTCCACGCGAGGTCTCTCCCTGCCAGCAGCGCCGTACCTGCCGCGCCAAAATATCCCGGCGATACCTCGTACTTATAAGGCTCGTCCGCAATATTTGCTTTGATCAGATCCCTGGTCTCATCTCTGAAGACATTCACCCTCGCGCCCGAGGCGTAGACCAACGGAGGAAAGTTATTCACCAAACCCACGTGCTCGACTCCGGGGATCGTCTCCATTGCATCGATCAGTCGCTTTTGCATTGGCAGCACCTCGTTGCTGCTGTAGCCGACATTCGCCAGGTTCGCGCTCGCGAGCATCGTGTTGCGCGGTTCAAAGCCGAAGCTGCTGTGCAGCGAGCGCTCCAACCCGCGGATGGCGACCATCGAAGAAGTCACGAGAACGGCGCAAAGCGCAATCTGGACAACAAGCAACACATCGCGCATCGTAATCCGCCGCCCCATCCTGCCGGCCGATCCAGCTTTCACAATCTCATACGGATTGGCCCTGAAGACATGGCGCACTGGAACAATCGAGAAGAGCAGGCCGCTGACCAACACCAAAACCAATGCGGCTAAGTATAGTTTTGCATCGGGATTCACAGGCAGATGGACCGGAGCGGCGGGAAACGGCTGCCACGTAGCCAGCTTACGCAGCAGAACTATACTGACCTCCAGTCCAATCGCGCCGCCGGCAAAAGAGATCAGCAGCGCCTCGCTGAGCAGATGCCTCAGAATGCGTGTCCGGCTCGATCCTAGCGCAAGCCGTAATGCGATCTCTTTCGAATGATCGGCAGCGTGCGCCGCAAACAGGCTGCCCAGATTGGCGCACGCTGCCAGCAGGATCAAGCCAGCCAACATTGTCAATCCCGCGACGAAAGCCTTCACCGGTCCACCAAAAGAAGTGAGCCCAGGACGAATCAGCGGGGAGTTCTTGTGTACGACCTGTTTGGGATAGCTCTTCTCCAGCGAAACTCCCACGGCATTCACGTCGGCCGTAGCCTGAGCCAGAGTGACTCCCGGCTTCAGATGGCCGAAGACCTCAAAAAGCCCCCACGTGTTCTCGCGCCCTTGAAACGCCGCCGCTGGCTCCAGATTGACAATCGGAGCAATGAAATCGGGTGCGACAAACATCAGCGTACCCTGGAATTCGGGCGGTGCCACGCCGATCACCGTGAATGGATGCTTGTTGATTTGAATCGCGCGGCCCACCACGTTGCGGTCATCGTGAAACCGCGTGTGCCAATACGGATAAGTCAGCACGACAAAAGGAGCGCTGTCCAGCCCACGCACATCGGAACCATGAAAGAACCGCCCGAGATATGGCTGAATCCTGAGCACGTCAAAGTAGTTTCCCGTCGTCGCAAATCCCGTTGCCGCCGATGGATCGTTGCCCGTATCCAGTCCCACGAAGGCGAAGTTGTAGGCCGCCAGATCCTCGAAGCTCCGGTTACGATCGCGCAGATCGAGATAGTTCGGATACGACTGAAATCCGGAACCGTCCCCATACGCTGTTCCATAAAGGTTCTCAGCCTGGGGCACATTCAGGGGGCGCAGAACCAGAGCATCCATCAATCCGAAGACCACCGCATTCGCTCCGATAGCCAGCGCCAGCGTCAGAACGGCGGTGATTGTGAAGCTCGGCGAACGGCGCAACTGGCGCAGGGCGACTTGCAGGTCTTTTAGCAGATTAGTCATGGTCCATCTCCGGGCGGCGAGTCTGCCTGTGAGGGGTTAAAGCATTTCGAGAGCCAAGGTGCGAAAAAATGTAACCTCATGAGAATAAATAATCTTGCGCGAAATTCCAGTCGCACTGAAGCCGGTTTGTGTGTCCATTATCGCTTGCGGCTGTTCATTAATGGACAGGGTCGCGCACCGTCCCCGCTGGAGCATACTCATTGAGGTGCGGGATTTGCCGAGATTCACGCCTCCGCAGGTTTCCACACATCCTCGCAACGGTTTATGATGGGGCATCGCGGGAGTCGCCGCACTTTACCGGAGCTGCGAGTCCGCTTCAGGCGATGGTTCGTGCGAAGCGCGGTCCCGCCGGGCGCGCACTCCCGAGGAGGTCATCATGAGCGAAAATCAACCAGTATCGGCGCGCAAGCAGGGCCGACGTGAATTCCTGAAGGCGGGTGGCGCAATCACCGCTGCATTGCTGACGCCCACGGCGGCGCTGGCCGACACACCCAAGACCCTCCCCAGCCTTCCTTCGAATCCCAAAACGCCTGCGGCCATGCCGACGCGCAACCTGGGCAAGACCGGCTATCGCGTGGGCATTTTCTCTCTCGGCGGCCAGGCGGCCCTCGAACACGCAAACAACTTCGACGCCGCCGTGCCGATCATCGAGCGCGCGCTCGACCTGGGCGTGAATTATATCGACACTTCGTCGATCTACGGCGGCCCGGAGCGTTGGAGCGAGCAATACGTAGGCAAGGTCATGGCTCACCGGCGAAACGAAGCGTTCATCGCGACCAAGACCAAGGAGCGCACACGCGACGGCTCGATGCAGATGATTGAGAAGTCGCTGCAATTGCTCCAGACCGACCACGTGGACCTCTGGCAGTTGCACGACATCGGCACCATGACCGATGTGAACGAAGTCTTCGCCAAGGGCGGCGCCATGGAAGCTCTGCTCGAGATGCAGCAGCAGAAAGTCGTGCGCTACCTCGGTATTACCGGCCACTACCGGCCCGATGCGCTCATTGAGTGCATCAAGCGCCATCCTTTCGACACGGTTCTGATGGCTATGAACGCCGCCGACCCGCATCACTTCAGCTTCAATCAGGATCTTTTGCCTCTGGCGGTCGAGCGCCAGATGGGCATCATCGGGATGAAGGTGCCGGCTCGCGGAAGAATTCTCTCCACCTGGACGCCGCCGCCGATCGAGCAGCAGAAGCACTCCTGGGAGGGGATGGTCCTTGCGCCCACGCCAGGCACCATCACCATGCGCGAGGCGATGTACTACACTCTGTCGCGCCCGGTGAGCACAGTAATCATCGGCTGCGACACCATAGCCCAGTTGGAAGAGAATGTGCAACTGGCACGCGACTTCACGCCGCTGAGCGACGCGCAGACAGCAAGCCTTGTAGCCCGCGCCGAGCCTGTCTCAAAGCCGTCACTCTTCTTCCGCTTTTACGACCGGCCATAGGCACCTGCGGTGCGGCGGACGCCGCTTGCGCGGCCGAAGTGAGTTTGCAGCTCCGCTATCTCACCCTTGCGCCAGAAAAGAGGCGCAAGGATATGGTGTTTGATGGCATGGAGTTACGTTGGCCATATGAAGCGAAGGGTGCTTTGGACCGTTATCGCGCTCGTTGCCGTATCTGTGATTGGATTAGCTATCTGCAAATACCGCGGCGCTATAGAGAAACAGAAGCGGGATGCTGCAGACGCGACTCTGGACGCGTTTGTGCAGAAAGCCTACGACGCGAAACTCAAAGATGGCAGTTGCAAGAAGCGCGACGATGCACTCACGGCAAGAGTAGATGAGCTTACGCGAGAAGCCGATGCGAAACTCAAGATCGGAACAAGGAAGGAAGCCGTAGTTCGTTTCTTCGCGGAAAACGGCATGCCAATTACATTCTCCCCAGACGAAGCGTCTGGGATTATCAACACTACCGGATGTTCTCCCATGGGCTGCGGTACAGACGCCGCCTGGATTAGACTGCGGGTGACTGTCGATAAGAGGGGCTCCGTCACCTCAAAACCTAATGTTGACGGTATGTATTATATTGATTGCCCGTAACGTGTCCCCCAGCGTAGTACCGCCTAAGTAGGAAATTCGTATTTCTTTTCCCTCTATCCCAACTGACTAACCTTCACCGCCAACTTTTCGAACTCCACGGTGCCCAGCCCGCGTGCGGCGGCCATCTGCAAATAGGGCATCTGTGCGGGGTCGAGGTTCCAGTAGGCCTTCGCGACATAGGCGTCGAGAGCTACCGGATCGGTGCCGGCGACCATTGTCTTCTTCAGAGCCACATCCTCAAGGTTGCCGCCGGTGGGGCCGTTGCGCAGCAGGATGCGATAACAATCAATCATGGTCAGAGTGGGCAGCATGAAGTTGGCCAGATCGACCAAACTCTGGTGAATCTGCTGATGCAACCGGTTGCGCTCGCCACCCAGAATGCCGTACCAGTTCTTCATGCCCAGCGTTGCTCCTGTGAGTACGTGATGCTTTGCGATGGGCATGTTGATGATCTTGTGGGCCTCAAGAAACGGCGTAAAAACCGGCCAGGTCTTCAGCACGACACCACCCAGTTCCACCTCGCGAAAGAGCTCCGGATCGGGCAGAATCACTTCGGCGCCCTCGGCTCGCGCGGCGGCCTGAATGCCCGAGCGCTGAAAGCAGCGGCGCGGCTCGTTGCAGCTCACATCCGTCACAATGACGCGCTTGGCGCCGGCCTGCCAGCACTGGCGCACAACCTCGGCAACGGCTTCAGGATTTGTATTGGCGGCTTGCTCCGGCGTGCGGTCCCAGGCGATGTTGGGCTTGATGACAACCACGTCCTGACGGCTGACGAAGCGTCCAATCCCGCCCAGATTCTCAAGGGCTTTTTGAACAAGAGCCCGCGGCTCTCCGCCTTGAACAACAGTCATCGCCGGCCATTGCGCATCGGCTGCTGTGCGATGGTCGCGCCGCGCCTGCTCGCCACGCGCAGGAACGGGCCGGAAGCTGCGTTCGCTGAGCCAGAAGGCCGCGCCCGCCGCACCCGCCGCTACGCCGCCCACGCGCAGCAGTTGCAGCATCGCCTCGCGCCGCGTCATGCCCTGCGCTGCGCCCGATGTCTCTTCCGGCTTGCGATCGGTTTCCTCAGCCATAACGATTCCCCGTTGTTGGGTTTATGGAATCCCACCCTAGGCGCAAGAGCAAAGACGCGCAGAGGGTGGGACACCCAAACTCTTCTAGACTTCCATCAAGTGAATGCGTTGCGGATCGTTGACGCCCAGACTATGAGCCGGATCGGCGGCGGTGGCAATGTAGCGTGGCGGGCGATTCGCGGCTTCGAGCGTAGGCATGCCCACCTCCGCACGCTTGCGCGCAATCATCTGCCACGCGGTGTAATCGACGGCGACGCGATCTTCGCCCACGATCAGCGCGTTGGGCTGCCAAAGGCGCTCGGGGTGGAAGCCCGGCCCTCCGTCATAGACAGAACTCATGGCGTCTCCTATGGTGAAACGCACCTTCTCACGGACGGCAGGAATGCAATTCAGATCGGCCACTCCGGGATTGCAGCCGCCGGCGTGCAGATCCATGGGGCGATCGACCACACCATACATGTTCTTCATCGCGAAGGTGACGCCGGCTCCGCTGTGGTCTTTGAGGATGGGCAGGCCAATGACCATGGCGCACTCGCGGGTAAGAATCTTTGCGAGTTTGATTCGCGCCGAACCCCACGCCTCCTGCTGGTCTTCATAACCGGCAACATCGGAGCCGTAGATGCGGACGCGGCTTTGATCGGTATTGATCGCGAGGCCGCAAGCCTCGATGTCGCGTGCGTTGCGGTCCCAGACGATAATCTCGCCGGGCTTGACGCCGGCCTGCTGCAGCCGCTCGCAGACGGCCATCACCAGAGCCGCATGTGTGGAGATTCCCTTGCCGCCCAGGCCGTTGACTTTGAGGCCGATCACCTTGCCCACAGGCACGATCCTCTTCCATGCCTCGACCGGCTTGTCGTGGCCGGTGTACGTGGCAATGGCGCGGTCAAGCAGCGCCTGCACACGCTTTTCGTCCAGCGTCCCATCGCTTCCATGCAGCGCCGCATCGCGGGCGACCACGACTTTGGATTTGGCTGCTTCAGCCTTCTTGTCAAGCATTCCGGCCAGGCCCAGCTTGCTCCCGGCGCCAAGCACTAAAGCGCCGGTTGCTGCGCCTTTAAGAAAATCGCGGCGATTCTCCATCTCAGTCCTCGCATTCTTTCCCCGCGGCCCTTTGCACGGTCCGCGTATTTCTTTAGAGCTTCGCTTCCACGCCTTGCGCAAGAGCGAGCAATGCCTGCTGCGCATCGGGAGTGGACTCATAAGCAACGATGCGCACCAGAGCCGTGCCTTTTCTGAAGATGATGCTCTGTGCATAGGCTATGCCCGCATCGCCCAGTTGTATTGCCTTGGCGTCATTGGTTTGGCCGGTCTCAAGAATCTTGCGCGCGCCGGCCGCGTCGCCCATCGTGTAAACGTCCACCGTCGCCTCCAACTGTCCGTGAAATTTATAATCGGAGGTTGATGTGGTAACGACTCCGGCCGAGATGTACTGCTCGGCATCGCCGTCAATGTATTGCCACAAATCCTTGGCCGCATAGGTGCGCGTCTCACTGGTCTTTTCCCATCCCGCAATCGCGTTCGTTGCGGGGAATGGATTTGAAGCTCGCTTCTTGCACCCTATACCAGCGGCCGCGGCAACAATCATGATCGCTACGACCGCCCGCTTCCAATTCATCTGATGATTCACTGCAACATCTCCCTTTACTTTCTGTTCAACAGAATCTGACTGCTCGGCGAACGGCTTTCGCCAATACTCGTAACGTAAACCGCCGGATGCTCCTGCAGCGGGCAGGCGAACTCGCACGCCCCGCAGCCCACGCAGCGGCTCGGATCGATTCGCGGCTGCTTCAGTGTCTTGGTGTTGCCGGCGGAGTCGACGACCTCGGCCTCCTGGACATAAATCGCCTTGGGCGAAACCGGGCACCACTCCTCGCAGACAATGCACTCGGTGGCCATGGCCCACGGCAGGCAGCGGCCGCGGTCATAGAACGCGGTTCCAAGGCGGATCGGCTGGCTCTGTTGGCCTACCCCCACCACCCAGCCTTTTTCCTTCGGCGTAATCTGCCAGATCGCGCCGGTGGGGCAGACCTCTGAGCAGAGCACGCAACTCGGCTCGCAGTAGCCGATGCGCGGCACCAGCGTCGGCGTCCAAAGCCCTTCGATTCCGGCCTGTTCGAGAGTCGGATGCAACGCCGTGTTCGGGCAGACCTTCATGCACTCGCCGCAACGGATGCAGCGCGAGAGAAATTCAGATTCATCAAGCGAACCCGGTGGACGCAGCAGCCGTTCGTTCCGGCCCTTGCCCAGCCCCGTGTTGGCGCGCATCAGCGGAACAATCGCTGCGCCGGCAGCAAGGCCTGTCAGGGCTCTGCGCCGGCCAAGGTTCGGCGAAGCGATCTCGGCATCCCTCCCGAGATTGGGCCGGAAGAACCTGAATTGCAAGCTGTCGTGCGGGCAACTGCCTACGCAATTCATGCACATCAGGCATTCCGACTTGCGCCACGGCAAGCCGCCGATCGGATCGTCTCCGCCCTGGCAATTGAGCAGGCAGCGATTGCACTTGTCGCACTTGGCCGCATCTTTGCTCAGCCCCAGAATCGACCAGCGCGAGACCGCTCCCAGCAATGCGCCCAGCGGGCAGATTGCACGGCACCAGAATCGCGTGATGCGCAGGCTCAGCGCCAGAATCGCAATAAACAGAATGCCGAAAATCATCCCTTGCGCATAGTGCGGTTGGCGTAGATCGAGCACGGTGTAGTGCAGAATCGTATGCAGAGTTTCGCCCGTCGTCTTGATTGCCGCCACGTGGCTGGTCTCAAGTGGGGTCAGCACCGCGCGCGCGGCAGCGTTGAAGGCCGGCAGAATCGAAAGCCCAAACGAGCGAACCAATAAACTGAAGGGATCGAGCCAGCCAATGGCAGCCGAGCCGAAGCAGGCTGCAACCAGCCCGGCAATCAGGACAACATATTTAACGGTCTGCCAACGCCTGTAAAGATTCGCCTCGATGCGCCGCTTGCCCCTCTTCGACTCCGAAGGCATGTTGCCGACAAAGTGTTGCAGCGTGCCCATCGGGCAGATCCAGCCGCAGAAGAAGCGTCCTAGAAAGAGGGTGGGCGCCAGGATCACCAGGCTCCAGATCAGCCCGCGATAAAGGGCGTGGCCGGCCAGCGCGTTCACCAGCGCCACCAGCGGGTCCCACTCAAAAAACAGCCGCACCGGCGCGCGCAGTTGAATCTCGTTAGCCCCGCCGATAAAAAGATTCAGCGAAGTGAAGAGCAGCAGCCAAAGGAAGAGCAGCAGAAAAGCGATCTGCGAAATCCTGCGCAACAGCGGCAATCTGGACCGGATCACGAATCGCCTCCAAAGGCGCCGACGCTAACCGTACAGCATTCATGATTCGCGCTCAGGCTGGGGGGCAACAGTGATCTGCGTCACCGGCTTCCCGCTCCCGGATGGCCAATTTCGGTTTGGGACAATCAAAAGAATGACGTGGCATGCATGGGGAATGAACGCGATCTCGCGTCAATCAAACCCGGCCGGGAATCTTGCTTTCGAATTGACGACCAACCCGGCGTTAACGCGATCCAACACCCTGTGGCGTTTTAGAGAATCTATCCGGTCAACGGGCCGTAAACCATGGCTGCGAGCACTGATTGCCAAAAAACTCAGCAACAGACGCCAGCATGGCGCGAGAAAACCAGTCTTGTCATCGCGTTGCCAGGGCTGGCATGCGTAGCGTGACGCGAGTTCCGCGGCCGAACTGGCTGGCGATCTCCGCTCTGCCGCCGTGGAGAGTCATGATGCTCTGAACGATGGCCAGCCCCATTCCCGAACCGCCCGAACTCTTGGATCGAGATGGATCGACGCGGAAGAAGCGATCGAATACACTGGGCAGTGCTTCAGCGGGAATGCCGGCGCCGGTGTCGGAGACCTCGATGCGAATCGCGGCGCCCTCGTTCGTGGCCGCCAGCGTGACAGTCCCTCCCGGCGGTGTGTGCGCGATGGCATTCGAGACCAGGTTGCTCACCGCCCGCAGCATCAGCGAGCGATCCAGTTCCGCGTTGAGCGGCTCGGCCCTTTCGTTCACGACGAGCGATATTCCTGCGCCGGCCGCGGAGGCTTCGTAGTAGTCGCGCACCGTGGTCAGCAACTCGCCGATGTTCACGCACTCTCGATGCAACTCGGTTAAGGGGCCCTCCGCGCGGGCCAGAAACAGGAGATCGCCGATCAGCTCGGAGAGCCGGACTGCTTCTTCCAGTGAAGACTCCAGCACTTCGCGGTACTCGTCGGCGGTCCGTGAGCGGGCAAGAGCCACTTCGGCTTCTCCGCGAATGTTGTTGACCGGCGTGCGCAAATCGTGCGCGATGTCGGCCGTGAACCTCGAGATGCGCTCGAAGGATTCTTCAAGCCGCTCCAGCATTTCGTTGAATGTTCCGGCAAGCGAGGCAAGCTCCAAAGGGTAGCCTTCCGACCCGATCCGTTCACGCAGATTCGTCGACGTGATTCTCCGCGCGGTTGCGGCGATCTCTTCGACTGGGCGAATGCCGTGCCGCGCGATCCGGTATCCCACCAGCGGGAAGAGAACCGACGTCGCCAGCAGAATGATCCAGAACCACATCCGATAGCGCGCCAGCAGCTCCTCTTCCTGCGAGACGTCGATAGCGATTTGAACCGTGTCGCTGTGAGCCGGCGGCGTGCCTACGGCAACCGTAGCACTGGCGACCCGGAATGGCCGCCCGTGTCTGCCGGCCATCGAAAGGGAACGCTCGGCGCGGCCGCGGGTTCGGCTTTCGAGCTCGGCAAGATCCAATTGTTCGGCCATGCCGGGCGTGGTCATGACAGGCACGCCGTGTTCGTCGAGAAGACGAATGTAGAACTGCTGGTAGCGGCGGGCGGCAGACTCCAGTTCAATCTCTTCGCGCAGCGCATCCTCGTCGTCCGGCCGTTCCCGCAGCATGGTGCGCAGCACGTGCAGCTTGTCGGCAAGGAACAGTTCTGTGCTTCGGTCGAGCTCGGTCCGCAAGACGATGTAGAGACTCGCCGTGGCCAGAATCACCAGCATCAGGCCCGCCAGCGAGTAGGCCGCCGAAAGCCGGAACGCCAGGGTCCGGCGCAGCCGTGGCGCGGCCGGCGAGCTACGATTCGGCTTCAAGGACATAGCCAGCGCCGCGCACCGTGTGAATCAGCTTTATGGGAAAGGGATCATCCATCTTGCTGCGCAACCTGCGCACATTCACGTCCACAACATTCGTATCGCTGTCGAAGTTCATATCCCAGACTGACTCGGCGATCAGGGTGCGCGACAGCACTTCGCCCGCGCGCCGCGCCAGCAGGGTCAGCAACAGGAACTCCTTCGAAGTAAGCTCGAGCTTCTGGCCGGCACGCGTCGCCCGCTGGCGCAGCAGATCGATCTCCAGGTCGGCCATGCGCAGAGTCTCCTGCGGACGCGGCGTTGAGCGGCGCAACAGCGAGCGCACTCGGGCCAGCAGTTCAGAAAATGCGAAGGGCTTTGCCAGGTAGTCGTCGGCCCCCAGCTCGAACCCGCGCACGCGTTCATGCACGGCGTCGCGCGCCGTAAGCATCAGGACCAGCGTCTTGCGACTCGCCTCGCGCAACCGTGCAAGAACCTTCCACCCATCAAGCCCCGGAAGCATCACATCAAGAATAATGAGGTCGAAATCGACTTCCTGAGCCAGATGCAGGCCTTCCAGACCGTCGACAGCTTCGTCGACCACGTAACCGGCTTCGCTGAGTCCTTTCTTGAGGAACTTGGCAGTTTTGACTTCGTCTTCGATCACCAGGATCTTCATTTGTCACGCGCCTTTTTGAAATCCGGATTTGCCATCGGAGCCGTTTACGGGGATACGCAGGGCGGCGACTCTGGCCGCCTGCGGATCCAAAGCATTAGAACTCAAACCGCAAAGCGAACTGCATCTCGCGCGGCGTTCCCGAGCCCACTGGGGTAATCGGCGATACGATGGCCGTATTCAGATTGATTGTGTTGGTGATCTGTCCAAGCCCCGCCCCCGCCTCACAGGCTGTAGGGCCCGAGGCTGAGCCGTCCCCTTCACACGTTGCCCCCGGCTGACCCAACTGAGGGTGGTTGAAGATGTTGTAGAACTCCGCTCGGAATTCAATCTTCGCGCGCTCCCGCAACGGAATCGTCTTGCCGGCGCTCATATCGACCTGCCAGGTGCCGGGCCCGTTGAGCAGGTTGCGCGGTGCGGTGCCGAATCCGCTCGCATTGCCGGCTGAATTGAGGGCCGGGATTTCAAATGCGGCGGGATTGAACCACTCCGCAACCGTTTTGCCTCCGGGCGGAGTGAGAGGAACGCCCGGAACTAAATTGGGACGCTGTGTGCCGGCCTGATTGCCGTCCGGCCCGTTCAGGCTCGTTACCACATTCACCGGAAAGCCGGTCCGCGCCAGCGCCGACGTGGTCAGTTCCCAGCCGCCCGCGATGGCGTCGGCAACCCCACTCCGGCTCAGCAGCGCCTTGCCGTGGCCGAAGGGGAGTTGATAGACCGCGTTGCCATTGATAACATGGCGGGCGTCCCAGGCGCCGCTGGCGCGATCGCAGGCCTGGCACGCCTGATTCTGCGGTTGAATCTCATCGCCATCTCCGCTGCCGTTGGAGCCGTTGTCGATCTCGTGCGACCACATATAATTGGCCGCCACCAGGAGCCCGTTCGACAGCGGACGCCGTATTGACGCGGAGAGACCGTCGTACGCGCTCATGCCGATCGAGCCGCGCCACTGAAAGCCCGTAGCGCAACTGCCCGCGGGCGCATTCGCGTTCCAGGCACACTCGGGATACTGCGTCTGCGGACCATACGCGCCCGTGGAAAGGTTGTAGGCCAACAGGTTTGTCTCGCCCTGCTCGAGCAGATGTACGCCGTGGCTTCCCAGGTAGGAGACCGTGCCCACGAAGCTCGCCGGCAGCTCCCGTTGCACCGAGAAGCTCCACTGCTCAACATACGAGTCTTTGCGATCCCGTTGTTCGGCGCTCGGCTTGTAAGCTGCGCCCGCGGCGCTGAGCGCATTGGCTCCGGCCGCGGTCAGGACCGCGTCCCCCTGGATGGGGCACATTGTGGGCGGGCAGTAGGAGAGCGTTGACTTGGAGCTGCTTGCCGAATAGGAGGGTACTGCGTTTCCGGCGGGAAGATTCTGATCGTCCAACTGTCCGTCTTCGTGGTAGAGTCCGAATCCGCCGCGGACCACCGTCTTTGCGCTGTTTCTGGGCGTCCAGGCAAAGCCCAAGCGCGGATCGACATCGCCGAAGTTCTGCTGGCCGAAGCTTGCGCCCACGGGGCAGTATCCCTGTGGTCCGCATGTCGAGAAATCGAAGGGCTCGGCCAGCCCGTCATTCTCGTCGAAAAGACCGAAGATGGTGTAGCGCAGGCCAAGGTTCAGGGTGAGATTCGGCCGCCACTTGTACTCGTCCTGCGCATAAAGCGAATAGTCGTTCTTGCGCAACTCGTTGATCGGCAGCGCGCCGGCCAGACTCGCTTTTCTGACCGCGTCCGCTGCCAGATTCTCCACCGAGGAAAACGTAATCGTACCGTCTTCCGGGTGATGCTGGTTCATTTGAATGCGGCGGTACTCCACTCCGGCTTTAAAGGTATGCCGGTCATGCGTCCAGATCAGGTTGTCGTTCACCGAAAACGAGTTGCCCGCATAGATGCTGGTGAAATCGTAGTTCTCAGTGACAAATCCCGGCCCAATGCCATTTTGAACCGCAATCTTGTAAATGATCCCGGCGTGGCTATTGTTGTACTGGTTGTTGGTGGAACGATTGAAACCTGCATGGGCCTCGTTCACCAGGTGAGAATTGAAAAGATGCAGCAACTCCAGCGCGCCATTGACCGGCGCGGAGACCTTCTGCTGCAAGTCGGTCGCGGAAGCCGAAAGCGGTTGCGTATTGACCGACCGGTCGTAGTTGAACCGCATGAAGCCGGTCGTCTTCGCCGAGAAGTGCTGGTCGAGTCGCAGCATGAACGAGTTTTCGTTCACCACCTGCGTGCAGTTGCAGATCACAATGTTGGTGTTTGGGTCGCTGGTAGCATATTCAGTTGTCTTTGCACCTGTTCCGGGAAATCCCTGGATGATTGCATACACGGGCGAGGTGCTCGGAACTGTTGCAGTGATCGCCGCGCTCGGCACGTCGCCGCTTGCCGGATAACCCCAGTTCTGCCGGTAAGCTTCAGAAGCGAGGAAGAAGAACGTCTTGTCGCGCACGATGGGTCCGCCCAGCGATCCGCCAAACTGGTTCAAGTGGAGCGGCTGCCGGGGTTCCGGCTGTTTTTCAAGGCTGGGGGTAAAGACCGCCGGGGTGCCCCACGCAGGCAGCGGCGCGTCAAAAATGTCGTTGCGCACATACTCGAAGAGGCGTCCGTGGAAGCGGTTTGTGCCCGAAGGCGAGGTGACGTCCAGTTGAGCGCCGCCCGTTCCGCCTTCCTCGGCGCTCGACGTCAGCGAGTCGACGCGGAACTCGCGGATCGCGTCCAGCGGAATAGAGAGCCGCACCCAGGCGCGCTGCGTCTGATTCACGATGTTGGTCGCGTCAACGCCGTCATAGGTGAAGTTGGCGTCGTCGAGGCCCCGTCCGGCAAACCGGACCGATCGCTGGTTGCTGCCACCGGTGTCGATGGCGCCGGGCACGAAGGCCGTCAGCTCCGACCAGTCTCGCCCGTTCAGCGGCATTTCGTCGGCCTGCGTTCTCTCGATCAAGCCGGTCACCGCGCTGGAGTTGCGGTCCATCAGCGCCGAGCTGGCCGAGACACTTATGTGCTCCTCGCTGCCCGCCACATGCAGCATCGCATCCAGCGTGCGGGTACGGCCCACGGTCTGAACCACCTGATCGAAGGTCAGCGTTGCAAATCCGTTGCCCGTGAAGGTGACCAAGTAATTACCAACGGGAAGCTCAGGCACTTCATAGGCGCCTTCGCGCGAGGTGACGGTCTCTCGGACCAAGCCGCTATCCGGCTTGGAAATCACTACGTGAACACCGGGAACCACACGTCCGGCGGAATCGGTAACCGTGCCGGTCAACCCGCTGCGATCCACCTGTGCGGCACAGAGGCTGGCAAGCGAAAACAACGCGCTCATTCCGGTCGAAACGCAAATGCCTCGAGTCAAGGCCCAACTTTTAACGAACGGCCCTTGCTTCTTCTCGCGGTGCATGGCTCCTCCCAAAGTAAACCTCGGCTAGCTGAGCGAATAGGAAGATTCCGCGTCATGCCGCCGCTCGTTGCGCGCATCGGAACCGCAATCCAGATGTTCCAGTGGTGACAGTTGGGAATACTGTCGTAAGTTCGTCTTGAGTTCCTGGCTGCAGGCGAAGAGCCGCATCGGCTTTTCCAACAGCGGACTTACGTAACGTTGCCACGTGTGCAAGGTTCGATCGCGCTCGATGACGTCCAGGCCCAGGTACGATCCCCGAAGGACGCCCCACATCTGATCATGACAAATTTGTAATTCACTTTTGTTATATGCAGATCACGCCCGAGTTAAGGCACCATCAAATATCGATCCCCACAAGGCCAGCCATATGCCGAGCGCAAGGATCGTCCCGAACCGACGAAGATGCTGCCCTCCAGACAGATACAAAGCTCGGCCGCGAAGCGACTGCCCTACTCCGCATTCACACCCCCGTAACCGAATGACAAAAGTGTAATCTTCGCGTCATGCTGCCGTCCTTTTCGCGGTCCTAGACTTGGTCCGTTGGCGTTACTGTCCCGGTGCGCCATCTCCTGCAATTAAAGAGAAGGCATCCGCCTTTCTCATGTCCAGTTCCCGGGCTCAAGTTGCATGTCCGATCCCGGTTGCGTGATGAAAACCCCCAAGGAGAACAATAGTATGTCGCGAAAGATGTCTCTAAAGCTCTCTCGGATCAAGCGTTTGGTTCTAGGCGCCGGCCTGCTGGCGGCAGCCTCGAGCATTCCGGCACTCGCGCAATCCGTGCCGTTTCCGACTTACCAGGTTGGCCCGCAGACGAACGGCACTTTTGTCGTCAGCGACGGCACGATCCTCACTCCCGCCGGCACCCAGGTCAACCTCGGCATCCGTGTTCGCGCCAAGGCCATCGCTCTGAATCCCACCGGCAATCACACTGCGGCGGTCCTTGTCATGGGCACGTCGGGGTCCAATGGTAAAGCCGTCGAGGTCTTCAACACCCAAACCGGCGCCATCTTGCAAACTTACGAACCGGCGATCGGGGGCAAAGATCCAGACGGCAGCAACCTCGGCATCACTTATACACCGGACGGCAAGTACCTGCTCTTCAGCCAGGACGGCAATTCCTTCTATGGCACCTTCAAACAGGGAGGCTTCGTCGGCATCGCCAGCGTCAGTCCATCAACAGGCTTGCTCTCAGACTTCGCTCACGTCAGCGTTCCAATGGACGTCGACGCCACCTTGCATCAGACCGATGTTACTTGTTTCGGGAACAGCCCTGGGGGAACCAACGGCAGCTTCCTCATCCCGTGCGGCTTCTCCGTTTCGGCTTTCTCCGATGAGGTATTGACGTCTTATCCCACGGGCATCGCGGTCTCGTCCGATGCCAAGACCGCTTACGTCGTGCTGGACAACAACGATACGCTGACCCAGATCGACCTGACCGCGGCAACGCCGGTCGAGGGCGCGGAGGTTCGCGTCGGCAACGTCCCGCATAGCGTCGTGATCTCACCGGATGGCAAGACCGCCTACGTCTCGAACGAGGCCGGTCGCATTGCCAAGGAGAAAGACTTCCAGGGCTACTCCAACGGAACCCCGGTCGTCGCCGCGTTTCCGACCGGCTCCACGGCCACCGGCACTGTCTCCGTGGTCGACCTGGCCTCGTTCAAGGTCACAGGCAGCATCGAGACCGGCCTGCACCCGACCGGCATGGCCCTCTGGGGCAAGAGGCTGTTGGTCGCCAACACCTATAGCGACACCCTCTCCGTAATCGACACTTCCACCAACAAAGAGGAGCGGAAGATCGACCTTGGGCTGCCGATCGGCGTACCTGGAGAAGGCCGTTCGGCTTACGGCGCGGGTCCGAACTCGATCGCCGTTGACGAGAAGAACAACATTGCATACGTCGCGCTCTACAACGCCAACGCGATTGCCGTGGTCGATCTCAATAACTGGGGATGGAACCCGATCCTTGGCCTGATCCCGGTCGGCTACGCGCCGGCCTCGGTCGTGCTGGACACAACGGACAAAGTTCTGCTGATTGCCAACGACAAGGGCTGGGGAACCACCGGCAACCCGAATCCCTTCGCGGGAACCGTGCCCAGTGCGCCGCTGACAGCGGATTCAGAGACATCCGAATTTGGTGTCACCGGCCTCGAAACCCACCAGGACCTGGGCTCGGTCAGCATCGTTCCGGTGCCGAGCTCCTCCGCCTTGTGGTCGCTGACCGACCAGGTCTTCCAGAACAACCACTGGGACCTGGCGGAGAATATTTTCTCGGCCGCAGGCGGCAGCAGACATGCCAAAGCGCTCGCGATTCCGAACCGGATCGGCGATCCGTCCAAGATCAAGCACGTCTTCCTGATCATTCGTGAAAACCGCACCTACGACCAGATCCTGGGCGATGTGGCCGCCGGCAATGGCGACGCATCCCTGGCAGTCTTCGGCGACAATGCAACGTTTGGCAGCGTCACCCCCAATGCGCACGAACTGGTGAAGCGCTTCCCGCTCTTCGATAACTTCTACGACCCAAGCCGGCAGTCGGCCGACGGTCACAACTGGATCGTCCAGGCGATGGCGCCCTACAGCGACGACATCCAGTCGCCTGACTGGCTCCGCGACTACCCCTCCAACGGCGGCGATGCAATTGCCTACCAGAAGAAGGGCCACCTGTGGGACCAGGCTGCGAAGCAAGGCGTATCATTCAAGAACTACGGCGAGTACATCGAGTACAACACCTTCGACCCGCCGCAGGGTTGCACCCCGAACAACCTATACACTGGCACCACGCCTCCCACTCCCCTGCCCTTCATCTTTTCGGGCAGTTGCGAGCCGCTCTGGATCGACTTCTACAACGACGTGCTGGCTTATGAGTCCGGCGCTGAGAAGCAGCTCTACAACTACAACACGGTCGCCTCGCACTCTCCGCTCCCCAACCTGCTCAACAACACGGTCCAGAACTACCCGCAGTTCGATCTGGGTATTCCCGACCAGTTCCGCTTCGACATCTGGAATGAGGACTTCCAGAAGGACGTGACCTCCGGTGCAGTGCCGCAGTTGGAGATGATCTGGATCAGCTCTGACCATACAGGCGGCCCGCCGACCGCGCAGGCCATGCAGGCCGATAACGACCTGGCACTTGGCCGCTTTGTCGACGCCATCAGCCACAGCTCCATCTGGAAGGATTCGGCGATCTTCATCGAGGAAGACGACGCGCAGACCGGCGTCGACCACGTCGACGGTCACCGCAGCCCCGGCTACATCGTCAGCCCATACGTCCAGCAGGGCGGAATGACCGACAGCACCTTCTACACGCAGGTCAACCTGACCCGCACGATCGAGCAGATTCTCGGCCTGACGCCGATGAACCAGTTCGACCTGTGGGCCTCGCCGATGCGGACCGCCTTCGTCGACGACCCGCCTGCTGACAACTTCAAACCATGGACACACGTTGCGAATGGTATCCCGCTGAATACGGGCGTTAGCCAGACTCCGACTCAGACTGCCATCCCGGGCGCAACCGCCTCGCTTACACTCAAGCCTCAGACCTTCGTGGCCGAGAGCCCTGCGATCAGGGCCCTGCGGGCTGGCTGGATGAACAAGAAGACGCAACTCTTCGCCGGTAAATACCAAAGGCCGGACTCTGAAGATCCAAACACTGTCAACCACCTCATCTGGTACGAAGCCACCAACTTCACGCGCCCCTTCCCCGGCGAGAAGAAGGTTCTTCCGGCGAGCGCTTTCACTCGCAAGGCGCCCGCCGCCAGCGCTGACCTGGACGACTAAAACTTGTTCCACTGCATCGACCCTCTCCCCGGCGATCGGGGAGAGGGTTTTCTTGTTGACGCCTCAAACGCAAGGCCCCCATCGACCTAAGTCCTCCCCGCCACGAGCGTTAACGTTACAGCCTCGGATTTGTCCCGCGACAACTCGTGGAATTGGACGAAAGCGAACAGCCGGCGATGTCCAGGGCCTGTTAACACTACTCAGGCGGGTGGCGTTCCACACCATCGCGCAAAGGCCGCGCGCCGGGGGCTCCGGTTTGCGAGCGAAGATCCGGCCAGGCCGGGTTCTCCACGGACAGGTCTTCGTCAGTGGGGTGGGGACAGAGCCGAGCCCGACTTTAGAGAGATTGAATGGTCACGCATCTGGGTCCTGGGAATCCACGATCCCCATGGCGCGCAAGCGCCGTCTGCCCCACCGCAGGTGGCCGTTTGCCCCACCGCAGGGGGTCAGAGGTGATTGATCAGTGAAGCGATGCATGCGGCGCCGAAGCCATTGTCGATGTTGACCACCGATACGTTGGGCGAGCAGGTGTTCAGCATACCCAGCAGAGCGGCCACGCCGCCGAAGGACGCGCCATAACCTACGCTGGTGGGCACGGCAATGACCGGCGCATTCACCAGGCCGCCGACGACGGTTGGCAGCGCGCCCTCCATACCGGCGCAGACCACGAGCACGCGCGCCGATTGCAGCGAATTCTTCTGTGCCAGCAAACGATGGATGCCGGCCACGCCAACGTCGGCGATCAATTCCACGGTATTGCCCATCAGCCGCGCCGTCACCACGGCCTCTTCTGCCACCGGAAGATCGCTGGTCCCCGCGCAGACCACGCCGATGGTCCCCTTGCCTGGAGTGGTCGGCGCTTGGGTGAGTGTGATGGCGCGGGCCGTCTCATGAAATTCGGCTCGCGGCTCTTTGATTTGAAGCTCCAATGCGCTCACGGCTTCAAACATCTCGCGCGAAGCGCGCGTGGCCAGCACATTGCCTCCGGCCTGAGCCATGCGCGCAAAGATAGCAGCCACTTGCGCAGCAGTCTTGCCGGCGGCAAAAATCACCTCCGGCATACCCGTGCGCAGCGCGCGGTGATGATCGAGCTTGGCGAAGCCCAAGTCCTCAAAGGGCATTCCTTTCAGCCGGTCGAGAGCATCATGAACATCGGTCCGGCCCTCGCGAACTTCGTTGAGCAAAGCCTCGATCAGTGCGCGATCCATCAGAGGTTCTCCTTTGCCGCGGCATAGGTTCGCATCGCTTCTTCCGTCACCCGCTTGAGAGGGACCGAGTGCTCTGTGGCAAGCTGACGGCAATCCTCATACTCCGGCGCGGCGTTGGCGACGGTGCCGTCAGGCAAGCGGGCAACCTTGATGCGAACCTTTCCCCACGCGGTTTCAACTTCAATGAACTCACGAGCCAGCGCGACCTTATGTTCCAGCCGCCAGCGCAAGCCGATGGTGGTGGTCTCGCGGAAGAGCAAATCCTGCAACACAGCCACAAGATCTGGACGGCAGAGCACGGTCATCTGCACGCCGGTGCGCCCCTTCTTCATCTGCACCGCAGTGCGATAAACGTCCCATGCGCCGGCTTCGAGCAACTTCTCGCTGACATAAGCGAGCAACTGCGGACTGGAGTCGTCGATCACCGTCTCGATCACCCCAATCTGCTGGGTCGCGGCCTCCCCGGCCGCTTCTTCCTCGCCCACCAGCAGACGCAGCAGATTGGGCTGGCCCGGAGTATCGCGACCCCCCGCGCCATAGCCTGTCTTCAAAACGCGCATGGCTGGAAGCGGCGCATAACGCGCATCGAGCATGCGCAACACAGCCGCGCCGGTCGGGGTCACGCGTTCCATCGGCGGCCCGGCAGCGTAAACCGGAGCGTCTCCCAGCAGAGCCAACGTTGCCGGCGCGGGAACTGGAAGTGTCCCGTGCTGGCAGACAACGGTTCCGCTGCCGACGTTGAGCGGCGACGCAAGCCAGCGGTCCACACCCAGCGCCTCAGCCCCCGCGGCCGCGCAGACAATATCCACGATCGTGTCTACCGCGCCCACTTCGTGGAAATGCACATCTTCCACCGGCACTGAGTGAATCGCAGCTTCGGCCTCGCCCAGCAGTTGGAAGGCGCGCATCGAACTCCTCTTCACACTCTCGGTGAGCGGCGCGGAACGAATGATTTCGAGAATCGTCGAAAGCGATCGATGTGCAGCGTGAGTATGTTCGTGGATATCTTCGTGCGAGTGAGAGTGCTCATGCTCATCATCCTTATGCAAGGCAACATCGGACGCATGTGAATGAGACTCGTGCGAGTGCGAGTCGTGAGAATGCTTCGCCACTTGCGCGGCCACTTCCGGCGCGAATACGTCCACCTTGGTTGCAGCCACCCCGCCGCGGCTCACCTTGCGCATCTCAAGGTGCGCACCCACGCCGAGTGCGGCCGCCGTTTCCTCAAGACAACTGAAGGGAGCACCCGCATCCACCAGGGCGCCCAGCAGCATGTCGCCGCTAATCCCGGAAAAACACTCAAGATAACCAATACGCATCGCAGTGTGATTCTAAACTGTCGCCTGCGCCCCGCGCTTGGCCAGGACTTCGGCTGGCAGCAGGTCATTCAATGACCCGGATCGAAAGCCAGAGCAATCGAGCGTCACATATTGGAAGCCGGCCTGCTTGAGAGCGGCCGTGATCGAGTCCAGCATCTCCATCGTGAGGGCGCGCGGCAACTCGGCCCGTGCAATCTCCACGCGGGCCAACTCGCCGTGATGGCGAACGCGCAACTCGCGAAAACCTAACTGGCGCAGGCTCTCTTCGGCCTTCTCCACTTGCAATAAAACTTCGCGCGTCACCGTGCGGCCATACTCGACTCGCGACGAGAGGCAGGGCGCTGCCGGGCGATCCCACAGCGGGTAGCCGGCAGCCCTGGCCAGCGCCCGTATCTCAATCTTGGTGAGCCCGGCCTCGGCCAGTGGAGCCAGCACAGCATGCTCTTCAGCCGCGCGTTGCCCCGGACGAAAGTCCCTCGTGTCATCGGCGTTCATGCCGTAGGCAATGCGCTCAAAACCCAGCTTCGGTCCCAGACTCTTCATCGCCTCAAAGAGCGTGTCCTTGCAATGAAAGCATCGATCTGCATCGTTGCGCTGGTACTCGGGCCGCTCCAGTTCAGCGGTCTCGACGATGTGCAGAGGCATCAACTGCTCCCGCGCAAAGGCGCAGGCCTGCTCGAAGTCGCGCCGGGCCAGGCTCGGCGAGTCGGCCAGCACGGCGAGCATCCGGCCGCCCAAAACGCGATGTGCAGTGGCCGCCAGAAATGCCGAGTCCACGCCGCCCGAGTAAGCCACCATCAGGCTGCCAAGCTCCCCCAGTCGCGTCTCCAGCGTACGCAGCTTCGACGCAACTCCTGCATCCTTGCCGTCCTGCAAATGCGCGCGTAATTCTGCCGCCATAGGGCCGATTATAACCCTTGTTCCGCTCCATCGAAAGCAGCGCTACGGGCGGCGGTAAACATCGTAGCCGTCCAGTTTTCGATAGGGTAGAAAATCCCGCTGAAGTGCTTTGAGAGCGGCTTCGCGCTGAGGAGTGGGATCTTCTTTGATTTGGAGATCCCGCTTCACGATCAGCCAGCGAATCTTGCGGGCGCGGGCCTCTTCAGCAAGCTGTGCGGGTGAAAGCGGATCGGTGGATTTGTCGAAGAGCAGGACGGGAAACTGCGGGACGCGTCCCGTGGCAAAGTAGAACGGATCTTCACCCGGAATGAGAATCAGGCCATCTGCAATGGGAATTTCATTGGCGGCGAAGCGCAAGAGTTCCTCAAACTCCGGGAGGAAAGGGCCGGAGACAGCCATGCCCCTCAGGGAGGGCTCCGCCGAATGCGCGATGGGGCCTTCAAGTCTTGCGTAGGACAACCGCTCTTCGCTGGCCATGTAGAGGCCGCCGCAGACGGTGAGCGTTGCCGAGATGACCGCCGCCAGAACCGGCGCGACGAATCGAATTCGAGGTGCGCTCGCCACAGCATCGCCGGCCGGCTCGATCGACGCCAGGAATGCGATCATCTCGGCAACAAGAAGAACGAGCAGCGGCCAGATGGCATAGGTCGATCCCCACAACTGCTGCGAGAGCAGCGTCCCGTTGATGGCGATCAGCAGCAGCGCGGGCAGCAGGTCACGCAGGCACTCATCGCTCTCAGGATTGCGGCGGAGATCGCGCCAAAGATTGAACAGCGTGAGCGCCCCGCTGAGAATCAGCAGCAGCGGCCACAGAGCAAGCAGACTTTCGGCGCGATCGTCGGCGTCAGAGGAAAGAAACAGGCCCATAAGCGTCCAAACGAAAGGCGCGGCAAGCAATCCCATCGCGACAAAGCGCACCCACAGAGACTTGGCGAGACGGCTCTGTAGAAGCGCGAGTGCCGCCGCCACGGCTGGAACCCACCAGAGCAGCGACGGTTCCGCATAGACGCCGAGCATCTGTTCAAAACCTGGCATCCTGCGCTGAGCCGCAAAGCCAATCGTCCAATGAATCGTTTCGCCGAGGCCGCAGGTGAAGTGCAAGAGAAGGACCGCGGCGAGCAGTGATGCAACTGCACCGCCAAGAACAGCAACCAACCCCGCACTTCCGTATGCCGTTCTGCGCCGCAAGCGCCGCGCGATCAAGAGCAACAGGATGAGAGCGAACGCGGAAGCCAGAAGAGGAAGCCCGATGTTCTGCTTGAAGAAGAGAGGCAGCGGAATCGCCGCGCCTGCTAGGAAGAAACGGAGAAGAGCCTTGCCACCGATGGATTGAACTCCGCCGGAAGCCGGCGGCAGGCGCTGCAAGAGCAGAATAACGATGAGGATCGCGAAGACGCAGTCGCAGTCGTAGGAGGGAAACGGCAGAATGCTGTAGTTTCCCACCACAATCAGAGGAACGGCCAGCAGAAGAGAAACAGCCCAGTATTCGCGCACGCGGCCAACCAGTGTGTTGAGCGCGATCCGCCAGGCCAGCACGGTACTCAGGCCACCCACGATCGCGGCGTAGAGAATGTGGTGGAAGAAGACCCTGCCCGCAAGACGAATGATGGCGGCCTGAATCAGGAACGTGAGCGGTGTGTGTACCAGCGGGAAATCGCGATACGGCATTTGATTCAGCGCGATGCGGAAGCTCGTGTCCAGCGTGTAGCTTGCATCCCAGAGTACGGTGAGATGCGCGTTCTGCCAAAGAATCACCGTTGCGCTGGCGAGAAAAAGAACTGCGGCGGCAATAAAATCGCGCAGGCTCCAGCGCTCTCTCACCAACAGAGTCGAAACTTCGTCCGGAGCTGAGTTGTACATGGGCTCTAACCTGCGAAATCGGCGTTCGGTGACACGGAATTAGTTTATCCTTCCCACAGAGTGCCGCCGGGCAAACCGGCCAAACCAATGCCGCGGCGAGCCAGCATCCGCTCTCAAGTGCTGGCCATCACAGCAAAGGTTCTCGGGCTCCCGTAAGCCTTGATGAAGGCGATGGTACGTCCTGAAGCCGGAAGATGGGCCTGCTTCAAGAGGATCTCCGCCGCGCATTCAGCAGCTTGATCGCAGCCGCCGAAGCCGTTCCCCTCCTTAGACTAGACTGATCCCCGCTGCAAGCCGCGGGGCAGCGGAGTAAGCGAATGAGCGCTCTCAACAACAACAGCCGAAGGGACTTTCTCAAGGGCACCTTCACTGGCGCTGCGCTCTGGTGCGCGGCAGGCTCTGCGGAAGCGCTTGAATCCGCGGATCCTGTTGCAGCGGAAGCTCGAACAGCAAAATCCGGCATTGCAACTTCAAGATCTAAAGTGATCATCGCCCGGGACGAGCAGCTTCGAGCAACAGGTCCCGCGGTGGACCCAAACCGCATGCTGGCCTTGCTCGATCGTGCCATGCAAGCTCTCTTCAGCCATGATCATCCGGTTGACGCGTGGAAAAAGCTGGTCCATCCGGGCGAGAAGGTTGGCTTGAAGGTCAATACATTAGGAGGCCGCGGAATCTCAACCAATGTCGAACTCGTTGCAGCCATCTGCGGACGCTTGCAAGAGGCCGGAATCAAGCCGGGCGACATCGTGATCTGGGATCGAGACAGCGCCGAGTTGCAGCGCGCCGGTTTTCATCTCGCGATCGGCGGAGACCGCGTGCAGTGCTACGGCACTAACCAGGTTGGTTACGAACAGGAACTTTCAGCCTATGGCAGCGTCGGCAGCCTCTTGTCGAAGATTCTCACCCAACGCTCGAATGTTCTCATCAACCTTCCCGTACTGAAAGACCACGACGGCGCCGGCGTCACCATCGCCCTCAAAAATATGTACGGCGTCATCCATAATCCCAACAAATACCACCCTAACGGCTGCAATCCATACGTTGCGGACCTGAACATGCTGCCGGAGATCCGAAGCCGGCTGCGGCTGACCATCTGCGACGCGACCACCGCGATGTACGAGGGAGGGCCGGGCTATAAGCCTGAACATAATTGGAACGCCAACGCATTGCTCGCGTCCCAGGATCCAGTCGCGCTCGATCATACGGGCTGGCAGATCATCGAGCGCAAACGCGCCGAAAAGGGGTTGAAGACGCTCGAGGCCGAGGAGCGCGCGCCGCGCTACATCGCCACCGCGGCCGATGCCGAGCACCATCTTGGCACAAACGATCCAAATGAGATTTCGCTTGTCGATGTGTAGCCTGAACAATTGCTGCGAGGTTGAATATGTTCTGTAGACTGGATGTCGAGGGTGCGATGAAAGGCCAGCATCCGTTGGATCGCCGCTCGTTTCTGAAGTGCGCGCTGGCGTCGGGAGCGGTGCTGGGCTCTGGCGCGGTGCTGGGAAGGCCTGGCGTCGCCGAGCCCGCAACCGCGGTTCCGTCGGGCTCGGACTCCAAAAGCGAGGATGACTCGCGCTACATCGTCGAGGCGAAGTTCTACCAGAAGCTTCCCAATCGCAAGATCAAGTGCAAGCTCTGTCCGCGCGAATGCACGGTGGGAGACAAGGAGCGCGGCTACTGCGGCGTGCGCGAAAATCGCGGCGGAACCTATTACACCCTGGTCCACTCGCGGATCGCCGCGGCCCATGTCGATCCAGTCGAGAAGAAGCCGCTCTTCCACTATCTTCCTGGAACGACTGCCTTCTCGCTGGGCACGGCCGGCTGCAACGTCAACTGCAAGTTCTGCCAGAATTGGGACATCTCCCAATCGCGCCCCGAGCAGGTTCCCGCCCAATATGCTCCCCCGCAGCGCGTCGCCGAACTCGCCAAACAATATGGCTGTCCAACGATTGCCTTCACTTACAGCGAGCCGGTCGTCTTCAGCGAATATCTGATGGATGCCGCCGATGCTGGTCATGAGGCCGGCATCCGCAGCATTGTGGTCTCAAACGGGTTTATGCAAGAGGATGCGTTGAAGACAGCCTATGGAAAGATGGATGCCGTCAAGATCGATCTCAAATCCTTCGCCGAGTCGTACTATCGTCAGGTTGTAACTGGCCAGTTGAAGCCGGTGCTGGACTCTCTCGTCACTCTGCGCAAGCTGGGCAAGTGGACGGAGATCGTTTACCTGGTTCTACCCACGCTCAACGACAGTGATCAGGAATTCCGCGGATTGGCGCAATGGGTCAAAACGAATCTTGGCGAAAATGTGCCTCTGCATTTCACTCAGTTTCATCCCGAATACCTGTTGAAGAATCTGCCCGTCACGCCTGTGCCAACTCTGGAACGCGCCAAGGCGATTGCAGACGCCGAGGGTTTGCACTACGTTTATATCGGCAATGTGCCGGGACATCCGGCGCAAAACACCTATTGCCCCGGGTGCCGCAAGATGCTCGTCGAGCGCGTGGGGTTCACGGCCAGCCAGATGCTGATCGAGAAGAATCATTGCCCGTTCTGCCATCAGCCGATTGCCGGCATCTGGCACGCATAGAAAGTACGGAGGATTCGCTGATGAATATCGCCATGACCCCGAGCGCCTATTGGCTGTCGGCGCCGCTCATTGCTCTACTGGTCTTGACGCCGCTCAAACATGTGAGCGCCGATGACGCGCAAAAGGTACGCCAGGCAGCCGTCGCCGGCAGCTTTTATCCCTCCGACCCAAAGGCGCTTTCAGCTATGATCGACGACCTGCTGGCGCGTGTCTCCGGACCGCCGGTCACCGATCAGATTCTGGCCGTGGTCGCTCCGCATGCCGGATACGAATACTCCGGACCCGTGGCCGCATACACCTATACAGCATTGAAGGGACGCAAGTTCTCCCGCGTGGTGGTGATTGCTCCATCGCACCATGTGGGCTTCGATTTCACTTCGATCTATGAAGGTGACGCTTATGCAACTCCTCTGGGAAATGTGCCGGTGGACAAGGCCTTTGCGCGTGAACTCGTCAAGCTGAGCTCTACCATGCAGCTCTCCACTCAGGGACACGACCCCACGCCGGCGGGCGGTGAACATGCCATCGAGGTTGAATTGCCATGGTTGCAAAAGGTGATGGGCAACTTTGAAGTCGTGCCCATCGTCATGGGAGATCAGAGCTATGAGAGCAGCCGCGCGCTGGGCGTAGCTCTGGCAAAGCTGATCAAGAGCGAGGGCCAGGAAGGCGGTACGCTCGTTCTGGCCAGCTCCGATCTCTCGCACTTCCATCCCTACGATGACGCCGTCAAGATCGACCACAAGACGCTCAATGCGCTGGAGGCTTGGGACTACTTCAGCATGTCGCGCAACTTCCAGTCGCGTATCTGGGAGGCATGCGGCGGCGCGCCCATCGTGGCCACGATGATTTACGCAGAACGCATGGGCGCCAACCAGGCCCGTGTCTTGAAGTACGCGAACTCAGGCGATGTAACAGGCGATCGCTCGCGCGTAGTCGGCTATAGCGCGGACGTTTTTGTGAAAACTCCCGCAGAAAAAACAGCCGAGACTCCCTTCACATTGAGCGAACAGGAGAAGAGCGAACTGCTTGCGCTGGCGCGCAAGTCGGTGGAATATGTCGTTCAGAAAAATGAATTGTATGAGCCGCCCGCAAGCGCCAGCGCGACGCTGAACCAGGAGCGCGGGGCATTCGTAACGCTCACCAAATCCGGAGATCTGCGCGGATGCATCGGCTACACCTCCGCGGTCAAGCCGCTCTATATCACCGTGCGCGACACGGCCACTCACGCCGCTTTGCACGACCCCCGCTTTCAGGCAGTCAACGCATCGGAGTTGCCGCAGCTTGAATATGAAATCTCAGTACTTTCGCCTCTGCGCCGCGTGACGGACGTTCAACAGATCAGGATCGGCGAGCATGGACTGCTGATGAAAAACGGTGACTCCGAGGGCCTCTTGTTACCACAGGTTCCGGTAGAACAGAAATGGGACCGGCAGACCTTCCTCGAACAGACCTGCCGCAAAGCCGGAATGGCCTCCGGTTGCTGGAAAGAGGATGATACAGACATCTTCAGCTTCACCGCGGTTGTCTTCCACGAGCCCAAGCACTGAGCGTTATCGACATTCCCCCATCAACGCCTGCAAACTTCTTGGCGCCCCGGAGACGCGCTGAGCGGCCACCGAACAAAGGGCCGCGGCAGGGACAGTCCACTAGGACTGTCCCCACCACGGCCCTTTGTTGGCACTTGGATTTAGCCTGCCCCGGATCTCGGAAAACCTCCGTCTTCGAACCGCCTTTTCTGCGGCCTTTCCAGCACTGTCTTAGAAGAGAATCTTCCTCTCCGGAAACCAGGTCAACTGGATGCTGGTCGTGGTCACCGTCTGCGGGCCGGGGAGGTAGACGGGAGCTTTCCAATGTTCCAGGGTGAAGTTGCCGTTGATCTCGAAGTCTCTGCCGATCCGCTTGACCGCTTGGAAGTTGACGTCGTTCAAGGTCGTGCCGCCGGGAATGAAGTCCTTGGCGGACTTCTGATTGCGAACACTCACTTGGAGCCATTCGTTACCGCTCAGATGGTAAGTGATCCAACCCTGGCCGCCCTTGTCCTCCCGCCCGATCCAGTCGCCGAAGAGTTGACCATGGTTGGTGTAGCCCTGTCTTTGAATCAGTTCCCAATATTGATAACGGCCGCCAACGCTGGACGGATAAGAGGAATCCGTATCCACGGCCTCGACGCGCAAATCGAGCTTGGGGATGCCGGGGAGATGGGTGAGATAGAGACCCGGTCTGAAGCAACCATGCGGTGGTTTGAAGAGCGGACTGACGGTGTCGTGCGCCTCTGAATCGGTGTAGAGCGTCACCCAATTGCGTGCAAAAGGAAGACGGTAGGTGAAATCAAATGCACCGAACCGGGCGCCGGGGTCCTGAGCGGTGTATTTTACGGCGGAAACAGCGGAGTCAAAGCTGAAGAAACTGCGGAGGAACGTGTGCAGTGTGACCGGCTCGTGACCGTGCCCTCCCCAGATGACCGTGCGCTCAAAGCCGAACTCGAGGTCACGCGTTGGCTTGAAGCTGACTTTCTCGACATGCACCCAGGGATCTCCGGGATTGATAACATTGGGCTGAGTTGGCGAGGGGTTGGCGAGAAATGCCGGATTCGCCATATAGGTGTGCCCGAAGACCGATCCGACCATGAAATCGTAGCGGAACTGCCCCAAGATCTTGGAGAGTACGGGAATGTAGAGCGGCTCGATGCGGTTGATGCGGAAGGAGTAGATATTCTCTGCGTTGTTGGAGTAGGCCATGCCGCCGCCCAATCCAGGCCCGAGCCATTCGTCCTGTTTGCCGAAAGAGATTTCGTGGTTGAGGATGTGTGCCGAGACATATGCTTCAATGAATCGCCCAACGGTGGTGGCGGCGATGGGCCCCATGGGAATCGTGGACTGATTGTAGGGAAGATTCGTGGCTGTGTTGAAAAAGGTCGTGCCGTCAATTGTGCTAAGTGCCTGTGTAAGTGGCTGGGAGTAGCCGGTGGCCGATGGCGCAGCCTCAAACTCCCCGCGCGCGTAGAGCACGAAACGGCCCGCAGCGGCATAACCGCCGGCGCCGGAGTAGTGATTGAATCCACTCTCGTAGGGACGGCCGTAGTCGTTGATGATCGTCGAGCCGAGATGGTAACTGTCGCGCAGCGGCGTGCCGCTGATCGCGCGAGCCACCGTGTAGGCCGACTCGAGATGGGAGTTTCCCTGATGCGTCAGGCATTGCATTCCAGCGTCGTAATGCAAGAGATGAATCAAATCCGCGTAGATATCCTCGGCCTCGCCCGCGGTTGAAACCCCATAAGTGTTCGCATCCTGAATCTCGGTATCGATCTCTTGGAGCATGTTGCTCAGACTGGAACGCGTCCAAGGGCGCATTCCTAGAAAGACTTGATCGACGTAGCCCATCGAGTAAAGCCGCAGCACGGCTGGATAGACCCAGCTATCGACGGGGATGTAGGGCGAACCCAGCGTTGGACGCTCGCAAACAATCGCCGAACGGCCGGAATCGCGCCCCGACTGCCCGGCATCCACAGACCCAATCGGCTGCTCAGCCGCTATCGGGCTGGCGCCCGTCAGGAGAAGTCCTATCAAAACGATTCCCGGTTGGACAATAGAGAATATGGATCTACCGAGGCTCACGTCTAGTCCTCACGAGGAGTGCTGAGCGACCGCATCGGCGCCTGGCGGCGGATAAGCCAGGAGTGGCTCCCGGCGTGCGGCCATGCGGATGACCAGCGGGTCGAGTCCCCATCCGTGCAGAAGAGAACCAAGCGCACGAAGCGCCAGGGGTCTCGAAAAGATGGCAACCACCGTCAGAACGATCAACTGAATGTCAATCCAGAAGCTCCGGTGGTCGATGTAGGCCAGCGCAAGCCTGCTCTTCCAGGGGCGAATGATCTGGCTGTAGCGGAGATCGGGGTTGGTACTACCTTTCAGGATTTCGCCTTCGTCGGAGAAGACAATGGACGCGGGGTCTGTAATTCCGGGCGGAACTGAAAGCATGCGCCTCTCCGCATCCGTGTAAAGCGCGGCATCGCACAATACCTGGGGCCTTGGCCCGACCAGGCTCATTTCACCTTTGAGGACGTTCCAGAGTTGGATCAGTTCGTCCAGCTTGTACGAACGCACGAACTGGCCGACTGGGGTAATGCGGCGATCCGTAACTGCGGTGGACGAGCCGCCAATTCTGTCGGCATTGACGACCATGGACCGAAATTTAACCATGCGGAAGATCCCCCCTCCGCGAGCAACCCGAGGCGCAATATAGAATGGCGAACGCCGGTCCTGAATCCATAAGGCGAACATCACGGCAATCAGAATCGGCGAACATAGAAGCAGGCCAAGCGACGCGGCGAGAATATCGAATGCGCGTTTGATCATCATGAGAGAACCTCCGCTGCAACGCCCAGCTTCGCGGACACGGTTCGATGGATTGACGCCGCGTCCAAAGAGTAGACCTTCCGTAAATACCTTTGACTGCCGATGACCGACGAGAACGTGTTGCGGAGTCCCATGCGCACGAAAAACCCGGGAAAGACCCCGGCTTCCATGAGCGACTCGGCGATCGCCCCGCCTAACCCGCCATCGACGGCGTGCTCTTCGATGCTGACGATTCCGCCCGTTTCCTTCGCAGCCGCAACAAGCGTGTGGGTATCGAGGGGCTTGATTGTGTGCACGCTGAGAACGCGGCAGAAAATGCCTTGCTCAGCCAGCGCATCCGCAGCTAAGAGGGCTTCCTCGAGTATCCCGCCGGTTGCCGCAAGGGTCACGTCCGATCCTTGGCGAACGGTCCTGATTGAACCCGGTTGAAAGCTCTCGCCAAATCGCATCTCCACCGGTGCTGCTGACTTGTCGAGGCGCAGATAGGCAGGACCCCGATGCGTAACGAGAGAGCGTGTGGCCTCGGCAGCTTCCCATAGATCGCAGGGCGACAAGACCAGCATGCCGGGAAGCGAGCGAAGGATGGCCAGATCTTCGGTTGCGTGATGCGAAAAGCCTACCGGTCCATAACTCATCCCGCCGCCGATGCAGACGATCTTGACGTTGGCGCCGTGGTAGCAAATGTCGTTGCGAATCTGCTCCAGGCAGCGAAGCGTGGGAAAGTTGCCGATGGAATAGGTAAATACGCAATGGCCTTCGAGCGCCAGGCCGGCGGCAAGGCCCGACATGTTCTGCTCCGCAACGCCCGCGTTGAGAAACTGACGCGGAAAACGAGCCGCATAGTTGTCGAGCACACCAAAGCCTAGATCGCCGGTGAGCAACATCAGTTCGGGATGTCGCGCAGCAACTTCGGTCAGCACAGCGACAAAAGAGTCTCTCACGACCGGCCCTCCAGTTCGGCAAGCGCCGCATCGAATTCCGCGCCCCGCGGAATGCGGTAGTGCCAGAGCACGCTGTTTTCCATGAAACTGACTCCTTTCCCCTTGGTGGTGTGCGCAATGATGCAGGTGGGCTTGCCTTCGGCCAAAGGGACGGATTCAAGGGCTTGCTGAAGAGCCTCATGGTTATGCCCGTCCACCACGCGGACGGCCCAGCCGAAGGAGATCCATTTGTCGGCAAAAGGCTCGAGTTCGAGCACCTCCGCCACCGATGCGATCCCTTGAATCCGGTTGTAGTCCACAATGGCAACCAGATTCGTCAACCGGTGATGGGAGGCAAATAGAGCCGCTTCCCAAGTGGATCCCTCATCGCACTCCCCGTCACTCAGAAGGCAGTAAACCCGGTGGCGTGCTTCCCGCAGTCTTCCCGCATAGGCCATCCCCGCCCCGATCGATAAACCATGCCCCAATGCTCCGGTAGAAACATCGACGCCGGGCAGTTTGTGCGAGACATGTCCGCTCAACTCCGACCCGTCCTGATAATGTGTGGCGAGCTTCTCAACAGCAAAAAATCCTCGCTCGGCGAGCGCAGCATACAAACCGCCCCCGGCGTGGCCCTTGCTCAGAATGAAGCGATCGCGAGTGGGGCTCTCCGGCGCCTCCGAATCCACGTTGATCGCTCCGCCATAGAGGACGGCAAGGATATCGGCACAGGAGAGGATCGCCGCGATATGCGATCCGCCGCCTGCGCTTGTCATGCGCAGTGCGTGCACACGGATGCGCTTGGCCAGGAGATGGGAATCGAGCATCATGGCCGTGCTCATGCCGGGTACCCGTAGAACGCGCGGATGTAGTCACAGACATAGTCGACATCGCCGTCAGTCAGGGACATATTCATGGGCACCATCAACATGCGGGCAATAAGCCCTTCGGTGTAGGGCAGGCTCCCGGTAAACCCCAGGGCTTTCAGTTGATGGACGGCCTGTCCTCCCCACTGAATCAGTGTTCCAATACCACAGTCCTTCAAATGCTTTTTGAGCCCATCGCGGCGTTTCGCTTCAATTTCAAAATTCTGATAGATATCAAAGTGGTCAGGGTCGGCCTCGGGAGCGGGGGGAAGCACAACCTCGGTAACTTCGCTGAGGCGCTCTGTGTAGCGAGAGGCCAGTTGACGGCGGCGCTCGATGACGCGGTCGTATTTTTTCAACTGGTAGTCAAGAAGAGCCGCCTGCAGGTTGTCCAAACGGGAATTCAAGCCCCAGGAAACAATCTCGCCGGTCGTGCTGCGCCCATGGTCTCGCATCTGGTAGATGCGCTCGTGGATCTCGGGGCTGTTCATGATGACGGCACCCCCGTCACCCAGGCATCCCAGCACCTTAGCTGGGTAAAAACTGATGGCCGAGGCCGCGCCGAATGTGCCGGCACACCGCCCTTTATACTTCGACCCCAGCCCTTGCGCGGCGTCTTCGAGCAGGATCAACCCGTGCCGGCCGGCGATCGCCTGCAGAGCGTCCATGTCGCACGTGCGCCCATTCAGTTGAGTCGGCATGATGGCGCGTGTTCTTGAGGTGATGGCCGCTTCTGCAGCAACCGCGTCGATCAGGTGATCCGGTCCGCATTCAACCGGCACTGGCGTGGCGCCGGCAAAATGAACGGCAGCTGCGGTGGCGATCATCGTGTGCGAACTGACGATCACCTCGTCGCCCGGACCAATCCCCACGGCGCGCACTGCCATATGCAGGCCGTCCGTGGCATTGCCTACGCCGAGCGCATGTCTTGCTTCGATGAATGCCCCCAGATGCGTTTCAAAGGCACTCAATTCCTCCTGCATGATAAAGGAGCCGCGGCTGGACACCTCGGTAAAAACCCGCACCAGGTCTTCCCGTTGCGAGGTGAAAATGTCGGGGTAGTTGAAAAATGGGACGGCACGTAGTGTTGGAAGTGTAGTCATGAGCCTGCTCCGTCTTCTGTTCAGTGTCAAACAGGATTTAAGTGGGGTGGGAGTGGTAGGGAGATTCATTCTCGCGTCATCGACGCGTCTTTAGCCGCTCGGCAACGCAGCGCCGGCATCATCGAAATGAATCTTCTGAAAGGCGCGAATCACCGAGCGTTTCCAAGCGACAGTCTTAAACAAGACCTCGCGGATTCACCGCAGATCGTTGCGGTCCGCTGCTTTGCGCACACAGTATTTGCCGAACCAGTTTTGACGCTCGACCGAAACGGCGGGAATCCAGCCTTCATCCTGTCGACTTCTTTGTTCTCTGTCCTTGACGGAATACCATCTCGTTCCCGAGATGCCACAGAGGGAGTTGCGCTTCACATGAAAAGCAAACTCGAATCCGGCGTGAATGCATGTCCGCCGTGAGGCCTCGTTGTCTTCGCGGCAGATATACCAATAGCGGTGGCAACCTGTCGCCACCGTGTGCATGATATACGCCAGGGTGGCCGAAGCGATTCCCTGATTGCGAAACTCCGGGTCGGTCCAGGTGGAGCTGATCTGCACCTCCGATTGACCCACGAACATCCAGCGATAACAACGGGAGAATGTGCAGGAGTGATGAATAATGCGTGCACCCCGATGGACGTAAACGACGCTGTAACCCAGATTCGGCATGACCCCGCTTAGCTGAAGCAAGGCCGCAACTCCATGCATCCATCCCAAAACCGGAGGAAATGGGTGCCGAAGGGTGGGCGTCCAAACCTGAAAAGACAATCCATCCGGGAGGCTTGGGCTCGCCTCCGGCACATCCATGCAACAGTAAGCCGAAAACCTTCTCTTCGATCGCACCTATGTCACCTTGGGTGAAGCCGCCCGCTGAAGCACGGTGCTGCTGACAACTTCGGTCAGATACTCAGTCATGCGTTCGTGAGCAGCCGAGGCCATGAAATGATGCGCAAATACCTCTTGAGCCCGCGCCGACATCGAAGCCAGCGCACTCCGATCGGAAAGAAGTCTCTCGATCAACTCGATCAGTTCTTCGACCGATCCGGAGGAGTAGCTTAACCCGCACGCCCCTTCCTTCAATAAGTCGCAGAGCACGCCCTTACGCGGGCTGGAGATGACGGGCAGGCCTGCGCTCAAATACTCCACAGCCTTGTTGTTAATGGTGGCCAGAAAATCGTACCGGTTGGGCAAAGGGTCCAGTCCCGCGTTTGAACGGCGCATCAGCGACCATATTTGGGCGCCGTCTAGCCGCACCCTCTCAGCGCGCGCACAATGAGGTTGGGAGCGACCGAAACCGTGGCGTCCTGTTCGAAATGATGCCGTTTGCGAAAATGATCAAATGCCGAGGTCCACCATACGACATGGTGTCCGCGCGAAGCAAGAAACTGGGCAAACTGACCGGTCCGGTGCAGGCGGTCCTCCTTCGAGAGCGCCAGCGGGAGGGGTTCGCCGATCGTAACCAGCCAAACATTCATTGTCTTGGGTAAGCCCTGAACAGCGTTGTCTATCGTGCGGCAGTGGCGATGCGTCTAAACCTGTCTCTTTTGCGCTCTTGGAGCGGTCGGAGACAACGGTGTCGAGCAATCCTCTCCAGTCGCGATGGTCGAGTACTGAGTTGAAGCGCACGGAGTAGTCACCGTGGACTGTCCCGCGCAGAGCGTGCAGGACAGCAGGAGGATGGATGATAGCTTCCCGGTCATAATAAAGGAGGACCTCAAGTTCAAAGTCATGCGAGATGAATGACAAGAGTTGCGAATAAGAATGCAGCCGGCGAAGAACAATTTTCGCATCAACAGATACTTCGGATCGATCTCATCGCATTCCCATCTTTGTCCTCTCGGAGCCAAGTGAACAATCCAGAATCAATTTCCAAGAGCCCGCATGAAGGTAAGTGCCCTCATGCTTTCCAAAACAATCAATGGCTCTGAAGAATCATGTCCAAACATTAGCATCCGGAATAGTCCCGGTTGTTCAAGATCAAGGATTGTCTCGCTGCAGTGACAATTAGATTTCCCAAAACTGTCCCGTTTCCCCTTCTGGAATCTGTATTGACCGACTGAGAATGATGCGTGCTGCCATCGCTTTTCAGGGTCACATAACCCATCGGCAGTGAGCGTCAGTGGCTCCGTATCTAGCACTGTGCCACGAGGTTGCGGAGCAGCGAGAGTATTCTCTTGTCGATGAAATCAATAACCTGAAGTTTGTCCTGAAGACCAGCAACAAGCGGCGTGTCATGCCGCTAGGTCGGCCTCCGTGACCGGTGGTGTATCAGCAGATGCGGCACTTGCTCAATGATGGTTGCCGTCATTTCACAGTCGAATCCTCGCGGCACGCACGAAATTGGCCAATGCTCGTCACACTGCAAGAGCGAGAACTTCAGCCCCTGTACGCAGGCTGTTGCACGCTCACGCACGCAGCCAACCAGGCCGGGGCCAGATTCACCGCGGCGCATAGCCATGCAGTCTGCCAGAATCCGAAGAGAGGGATCAAGTAACCGCTCAACAGGAGGGCGCCCACCGATCCACCCAGCAAATCGATGGCGTAGAGCAGGCCAAGCTTTCGCCGGCTGTTGCTGTCGTCGAATTCGATGGCTGTCGCCATCGGAAATTGGAAGCCTCCCAGAATGCCGCAGAGTGCTGCCAAAACTGGAAAGACGCACTGCGCAGCCAGCCAGGTCATTGCCGCTCCAGAGACATTCGCGAGCAGGTTGACCAGCAGCATAAGAAATGGCGTCGAAAGCGCGAGCAGAATCTGTGTGAGTGCAATGGCGCGGCAAGAGGAACCACCGGCACGACCTATGCGGCGCATCCCCAACCAGCATCCCAACGCAATGCCGGCCATGCACAGAGCAATTAGAATCGCGAGTTGGTGGTAGACGTATCCGAAGATCGATTGAAACGCAAGCAACAAGAAGATCTGCAACGCCATCAGCGTGAATCCGGTGGCGGCTATCGAGAAGCCGGCCGCCGCTCGGGCGCGCCGCTCACGCGGAGTTATAAATCCGAGAAGCGCCGCTACGGAAAACAGAACAACAAGGACCACGCCAAAGGCAGTCTTCGAAGTCACATGCTCCGCAGCCCGCAGCCATCCGGCATAGTCGGGCTTGAACTGTGCGCTCCACAGCACGGCGTTGAAGTAGTAAGCGGCGGGCGAGAAATCGCGATTTAATCGCGTCGTGGCCAGTGGCTGCAGTTGCACGCGCATCTCTTCCATGCGATCTGGCATCATGCGGAAGGGAATGAAGTACTCGCGAACATACCGCGCCTGCAGATTCCGCTCCTGCAGCCTCGCAACCAGAGCGCGGGGATCGTCGGTGAGAACGCCGGGCCGCGTCGCGCCGAACAAGTGAATCGTCTCGCCCGGAATTGAAACAACATACGGGAAGACCTCTCGCAAGGTGCGATTGATGCAGCGCAGAAACTCCGCCAAGTCGGGGCCGATGGCCTCTTCCGATGAGCGCAATTGCAAGGCCAGCAATCCGCCCGGTGCGAGATGATCGCGCGCGGAACGGAAGAACTCCGCCGTGTAGAAACGGTTCAACTGGGCAGTCTGCGGATCGGGCACATTAATGATGATCACGTCATATCTCTCGTTCGTTAAGTTGAGATAGGCCCGGCCATCGGCGTAGTACAGATGCACCTTGGGATCAGAAGACAAGACTGCGTACTCGGCTGGAAGGAATTCACGCGTCACGCCAATCAGCGCCGGATCCAACTCGACCAGGTCGATTCGCTCGATGGTGGGATGTTTCATAGCTTGCGCGACGCTGCCGCCTGCACTGCCGCCGATAAGCAGCACGCGCCGGGGCTCCGGGTGCTCGAGTAGCGCATAATGAACCGACTCCTCGGCGGCCGCTTCATCTGGCGCGTTCGCGAGAATCAGGCCATTTTCATACAGGCTGCGGATGTTGCCTGTTTCCGTCACCGTGAGATTGCCATAAATGGAATCGCGCGACGCGAGAACGTGGAAGCCGCTCCATTGGCGCGCTTGAGCTTGGCGTTCGAGCCACGGCGCAACCGTGACAAGAAGAAAGACCGCGAGCAGGGCAGCCAAAACAGCCTCGCCCATTACCAGCTTGCGGCTCATACGGAACAAGAGCATAGCGGCCATCCACAGGTTCAAGACAAGCACAACGCTTGCAATCTGAAATGGCTCAAGAAAGCGCAACAAGACCAGGCTGGCGGCGAGGCCTCCGATCGCCGAGCCTGCCGCCTCGAACAAATACGCCACGCTGACGGCCCCGCGCGCGTCGGCGCCGGACCCCTCGCTGATCATTCGCGCCGCCGCCACAAAGAGCGCACCCGCGACAACGCAGAAGATGCTAAGGCAGCCCAGTGCTGCAAGCAGCGCCTGGAGCGGACCGACCAGTTCGCCGGGAACAGATTGAAAAAGGCTCTTGCTGGCACGCAAGGCATAAATGGTCGCCGGCAGGCTAAGCCCGAGCAAGCCTTCGAGCGCGGCCACCGTTCGTCGTGCGTTGCTTTGTTTGAACGCAAAGCTGCATAGAATGCTTCCGGCTGCGGTCCAGAAAAGCCATGTAGCCAGCAGTATCCCCAGCGACATTTCGTTGCCATTGAAGACGACCATCAGTTCGCGCATGAGCACGACCTGGCCGATGACCGCGCTGAAGCCGATCAGCATCAGCGCTGCCATGGCGGTGGGCGCCGGGACACGCGCTTCGAGGCCTGCTACGGAATGAACGGATGAGCTCATCAGACGGCAATTATTCATCTCACTCGCGCGCAATGCAACCTGTTTTGCTTCAACCGTCACGGGCCGGGCCATTGCTTTGAACGCTCAAGGACAAGGTGATGTGGATCACTGCCGGACGCCATTAAGAAGCCGAGAATGAAGGGTTTCAGGGCTGCCCCTACCTTGAAGATGGCCACCGTCTTATTTTTTCGAGTGAATAGCAGCGGCGAAAAGGAATAGAAATGGCGAATGTAGTAAAACAGGACCGCGGCCAGATGCGGGTCGATGTGGAGGAGTGCAAGGGCTGCGGTCTCTGCGTGGATGCCTGCCCGCCGAAGGTGATCGTGCTCAACGAGAGGCTGAATCGATACGGCTATCGCACGGCAGCCTATACGGGCGTGAGCTGCACGGCCTGCGGAATCTGCTTCATGGTCTGCCCCGAGCCGGGAGCAATTACAGTATTGAAAATCGTGCCTCGCGCAAGCGATGAGCCGCGCAGCAGCGAACCGGGAAGTGCAGGAGCAAGCGAATGCGCAAGCAGCTGATGAAGGGGAACGAAGCGATTGTCCGGAGCGCGATCCTCTCCGGATGCCGCGCGTTTTATGGGTATCCGATTACGCCGGCCAGCGAGATCGCTGAGGCTGCGGCGCTTTATATGCCGCGGGCAGGCGGAGTATTTCTGCAGGCCGAGAGCGAAGTCGCGGCGATGAATATGCTCTACGGCGCGGCCTCGACGGGCGTGCGCTCGATGACAGCGTCGAGCGGGCCAGGCATCAGCCTCATGCAGGAAGGCATCAGCTACATGGCCGGCGCGGAGCTGCCCTGCGTGATCGCCGACATCACTCGCGGCGGGCCAGGCTTGGGCAACATTGCGGCCGAGCAGGGCGACTATCACCAGGTGGTCAAGGGCGGCGGCCATGGCAACTACCGCACCATCGTTCTTGCTCCACACTCCGTGCAGGAGATGGCGGATTTAACAGCTCTGGCATTTGAACTGGCTGACCGCTATCGCAACCCTGTGGTCGTGCTTGCCGATGGATTCATCGGGCAGATGATGGAGCCGGTCGCTTTTCCTCAGACCGCCGTCGAACCGCAAACGCCTGCCTATGCCGTAATGGGCACAGAGGAGTCGCGCGGCAATCTGATCACTTCTTTGCATCTGGACATCGACGAAATGGAAGCGCATCAGGGGCATCTGGAGGCCAAGTATCGCCGTGCCGAACAGTGCGAGACCCGTGTAGAGGAATGGCGCACCAGTGATGCCGAAATTGTCCTCACCGGCTATGGAATCATGGGCCGGATTCTCAAGGCAGTGGCGGCCGAGGCGCGCGCCGACGGACTCAAAGTCGGTGTGCTGCGGCCTATTACTCTCTATCCATTTCCGAAGCTGCATTTCAAGCGCCTGGCCGAGCACACGCGGGTCTTCGTCGTGGTTGAGATGAGCAACGGACAAATGCTCGAAGACGTCCGGCTGGCGTTGAACGGCGCGCGGCCCGTCGAGTTCCTCAGCCGCGTGGGTGGAAATGTGCCGTCGCATGAAGAGGTGCTCGGTTTTGTGAGGGAGCTGGCGCGGCAAATCGCTCTGCAGAAAGACAAGCAGGTGGCCCATGTCTAACAGCGAAACGGTCCAGGAATACGCGGTGTCCCACAGCAAGGCGAAGGCCTTCTACGAGCGCTATGAGCGGAAGGCAGAACTACAGCACCAAACGCATTTCTGCCCTGGCTGCGGGCACGGCCAGGTCTATAAGATGCTGGCCAAGGCCATCGACGAACTGGGCATTCAGAACCGGACGATCCTTGTCGGCCCGGTAGGCTGCGGGGTTTTCACCTACAACTATTTTGATGTGGGCAATATCTCCGCCGCTCACGGACGCGCGCCGGCTGCGGCCACGGGCGCAAAGCGAAGCAGACCAGAAAGCATAGTCATCGGCTACCAGGGAGATGGAGATCTGGCAGCCATCGGGTCATCGGAGATCTTGCACGCAGCCAATCGCGGCGAGAGCGTGACCATGATTTTTATCAACAACGCTGTCTACAGCATGACCGGCGGACAGTCCGCGCCAACCACTCTGCTTGGCCAGAAAAGCGCGACCACTCCAGAGGGGCGCAGCGCTGCCAATGAAGGTTACCCGCTTCACATCTGTGAATTGCTGGCCACTCTCGAAGCTCCGGTCTACATCGAGCGCGTCGGCCTGGGAGATACGAAGCAGATCGTGCAGGCCACGCGGGCGATCAAGCGGGCCGTGGAGAACCAGGTGCGCGGACTGGGCTTCTCGCTGATTGAGGTGCTGTCGCCGTGTCCCACCATTTTCAAAATGACTCCCGTGAAGGCGCAGCTTTGGGTGCGCGACGTGATGCAGAAGACCTTTCCGCTGGGCGTCTTTTGCGATCGCACCAAAGAGCCGCGGCTGGAGCAGTCTCACAAACCCGCACCGCCGCTCGATCAGATTCCGCAAATCCTCGGTGTCGATAGCGAAAGCCTGCCCGAAGGCAACCCCATCTCAGTGGAGAAGGCGACAGATCTGGATCTTCGCGTGCGCGTCGCCGGCTTTGGCGGCCAGGGAGTTTTGCTGCTCGGCGAGGTGCTGGCCGAGGCAGGGCTCGACGCGGGCCTCGAGGTTTCCTGGCTGCCGTCCTACGGGCCGGAAATGCGCTCGGGAACCTCCAATTGCCATGTGCGCCTTTCAAGAGATGTGATCGACTCCCCTATGGTGGCGAATCCCAACGTGCTGGTGGCAATGAATGAACCGTCGCTCAGAAAGTTTGTAAAGAACGTGCTCGCTGGAGGATGGATTCTCTACAACGGTGAAGAGTTCCCTGCCGATTGCAATCGCGAAGGCGTGCACGTGCTGGCGCGTCCATTTACTCAGATCGCCAATGAGTTGGGCGATGCGCGCGCGGGCAACATGGTGATGCTCGGCGCTCTGCTTGAGATCACCGGTGTACTGCAAGATGTAAACGTCGACGCGGCTCTCGGAAGACTGGTGAAGAATCCCCGCTGGACCGAGTTGAACAAGCGCGCGCTGGCACGGGGTAGAGAGTTGATGAGAGTAGCGTAACCGCAAGGCTCTGAGAATCTTTGGCGGCGCCTCGTATGCATTACGCGCCGATTTTTCATTGGTTTGCGCGATGGCCGAGCCTACTTTGGACCCCAGATGCGAAACTCGCCGCTCACATGCATCAGGCTCATCAGGTAGAGCATGCCATCGTAGTAGCGGCCCTCGCCAGTGGGAATTGGTATATTCCATAACGCATCGGTGAAAAGCCTTGCGCGAGCCTGGTCAGTGGCTGCAAGCCCTGCCACGGTGTTGACGCCCAGCAGTCCGGCCCGGTGTTGATGATGAACCTGCCCCGGCACAGGATCCACCTCTTTGCCATCCAGCGTGTAGAGCGGTGCGCACTCATCGACGCCCTGTGATGCAATGAACTTCTGGATGTGGTCGCTCAACTCCTGCTCCGCGGGCGCCTTGTGCCACCACGACCAATCGACGGACCAGTTGCTGGCCGTGCGCCATGCATCGTAGGCAAACTCCCCGGACTGCGAAAAGCGGGTAACATGCGGCGTGCCATCGAAGTTGGCATAGTCGGGTGTAAGTCCGGTCTGCGGGTTGGCAGCCCTCACGAAAAATCTCCTGCTCGCCTCGGCTGCGCGCTCCCAGAAGGCGCGATCCTCCACCGGTCCCCAGCGCACCCACAGTTCATAGAAGGCAGGCAGATGGTAGGAGGGATCGGTGAAAGGGTGCGGCGTGATCCCCGGAACGAAAAGAATCATTGCGTTCTCTTCGTTCATCTCAGGGCCGATAGCGCGCACTCCGAACCTGGTGGCCCCGGTCATAACCGCCCGGTGGCGCATCGCGGTGAGCAACCTCTCGGCCTCGGCGTGATAGTCATAGATGCCGTGGCCGCCCGGCCAGCGATTTCCCGCAAAGAGCAACGACATCGCGAAGTACTCCTCGCCATCGGGCGCGGGAGTTTCATCATTCGGCGAACCATCCGTCTTGCACGACCAGGAAAAATAGCCGTAGGACGGGTGCTTCGGGTCGCTGATATACATGTAAGTCTTCGCCCAGTTCCACAGGGCATCGAAGTCGCGCTTTTTGTCCAACTGGACGGCGATCATCATGCCGTACGACATGCCCTCGGTGCGCACATCGTGGTTTCCCCAATCGGTCAGATACATCAGAGGGCCGTTGGCGTTGCTGCCCGCGGCAAAGACGACGGACTGATTCGACCGGTCGCCGTGAAAAAGCTGCGCATAGGCCGCGTCGATCTTGGTCTGAATCTCCTTGGGCGAGTGGCCGGCCTCGGCGAAGAGGTTGCGGTACCTTCCGGTTGCGAAGGCTCCTGCTCCGTCCTGAGGCCCGGCTTTGGCCGGCGCCGCGTGGGATAACACGGCAGGCGCAGCCATGAGTATGAGAGCTGTAGTTAGCAAGTGGATACGCGGTTGAATCGTGAACATCGAGAACCCTTTTCATGGCACGCGCCAGGCGTTGCGCCGCTCATCTTCAAATATCAGGCCTGTAACGTAGAGGTGGCAAGCGGCTGTGCCCGCGCGCTCTTCGCTGCAGCTCACAAGCAGCAAAACGACGGGCTAGCGCCGAAGGCCCGCTGGGCGGAGCGATTGAATCCCTCGCTCGCATTGGAGCCGTCTGGATTACTTCTGAGTCTGATTGGATTCCTTCTTCTGTTGGTCGGCAGCCCGCGCCTGAGTGTCAAGGCCGTGCGTCGGATCCTTGTGGAGAAACTTCCGCGAGATATCCGGCCAGAACTCGTCGAACATCGAACCGATTCCACCCTCGGCAGTGACGATGAAGCCGGTGGCGAAGGTCTGGCCGATCCCGGAGTTGCTTGATGGATAGTAGAGATTGGAAATCGCGCCCGAAATAATGTTGCCGCCTACGTTGGAGTAGTTGGGCTCCCACTTGTGCGTATTGTCGTGCTTGCACATGACGTTGGTGGCAAGAGAGTAGAAAAGCCGGTGCGTGATGGTTCCGTGGCCCAGACGAAAGTAGCGGGGGTCCTGATGCAGAATGGAAGGCAGGATGCCGTTGCCGATCATTGTGCCGTCGAAGGCGTCGAGGTATGCAGCCCCCGACCGCTTTCCATAGCCCTCGATTCCCCACCCGAATCCCGTGTCGTCGTCCAAAGCCTCGTGATAGCCTGCGACAACAAATGCAGCACCGAAGGCCACCGGATCGATCTGGGAGCGAAAGGCGAGCTTCATCTTCTGCCCTGCGGTCATCGACACGGCGTCGCTGCGATACGAGATATTGAACTGCGGCAAAACGCCCACCACTCGCTGCGTCTCCTGTTCCTTGATCTGCTCCTCTGCCTTGTCGTGCTGGCTCTTCTCTGCTGCGGGTGGCGGGGTGGGAGTCTGGGAACTGGAACTGCCCTGACCAGCCTGGGCCGTGCCACTCTGTCCCGCGCCTGACGCTGGCGGCGGTGTGGCCTGGCTTTGGCCGTCCGGAGCCTGCTCGGTCGAAGGCTCTGGAGCAGCCACCGGAAACTGCGATGCCGGAGCCTCGGGAAGCTCCGCAACAACGCTCGGCCGCGACCCAGGCTCCTGCGCGACGGTGCTGCCGGACAACATCAGCAGGACCAGACCGGCCCCGAGCGTTGCAGAAAAAAAACAAGAGCGTGAGAGCATTCGTTCCCCAGTCGCAAGGTTGGCGCCACCGGTGCCCGTTCACCGAAAAGACCGGCAAACGAGCCCAGGAAGCTATCTCAAGGGTAAATCACCCCTCAATGCGCCTGTTGCAACCGAGGCCTGACGGGGGCGGAATTTGATCCTGCGTTCACTGTTCCTTCTAGTTAGACGCAAATCTCGCCTCGCCGGACGCGCAGAACTCCACAAGCAACTGAACGCCCCCCTGCTCCGCCTTACTGCAGCGCGCGCCGGCTCTTGATCTCCTTCAGCAGCAATTCGACCTTGTCTTCGCTCTCGAGGGCCTGGAAGCGGTCTTCGAGCGTCTCGGGTGCGAGCACCTCGCAGGCTGCGGCGTTTTCAGCGGAGATGAGATGGACCTTGGTCTGCATCCGGCCGATCGCATGCTCCTGACTGTTGCCGACGATCTGGCGGGCCTGCGTGGCGCGCCCTACAACCTTGGCGCGGCGATGCTCGGCCATCAGCATCTCGCAGCGGGCGCGCGTCTCGTTCAACTTTTGCTCCAGCTTGCGTAGCGCCTGGCGCAAATTGTCGGCCTCATGTTTCTGGTCCTCGGCCTGGGTGGTGAAACCGGCCACCAACTGGTCATGGCTCAGCGCCCGTTCAAGCGCAGCGCGTGCCAGATCGTCGTGGTCCTTCTCGACGGCCAACTCGGCCTTGCGCCGCCACTCCGCCGCCAGTTCAATCTGCTCAGTGCGTTTCTTTCCCAGCAGGTGCTCGTCGGCGATAGCGATGGCGACCTGCGTCTTCACCTGCATCAGCTGATTCTCCATATCGAGCACGATCTGTTTCAACAACCGCTCCGGATCCTCAGCCTTTTCCACCAGGTCGTTCAGGTTGGCGCGAAGCAATGTGCTTACTCTCTCCAGCAGTGCCATGACTTCCTCCTTCATTTCAGCGACTAGCTGCTAGCTTCTAGCTCTTCCTAACAGCTACCGGCAGTTGTGCTTTCCTGGAACTCTTTGCTCAGCCGCCCCGGCTCCTGGCTCCCAGCGAACCAGCCAGGAGCTAGAGGCCGGAAGCTAGAGCCTACTTTGCTTTCTCGTCCGTCTTCGGTTTGATCGCCTTCACATTCGACATCAACTGCTTGATGTCCATGCCGCTGAGCGCCTCAAATAAGGCCGGCACCTGCGCCGCGATCCGCGTCATGTCGCCGGTAATCTTGTGCGCCCCGGCGGCATCGTCGTTGCCCGTCGAAACAATAGTGATGTGATCCACCTTGCTGAGCGGCTCGGCCATCGCGCGCACAACATCGGCCATGTTGGTCAGCAGCTTGTCCACCACCGCGGCCTGGTTCCACTCCTGGTAGGCCTCGGCCTTCACGCTCATTGCCTTGGCCTCCGCCTCGCCCTTCTGGAAGATGATGCTGGCTTCGGCCTCGCCCTGTGCGCGAATTGCGGACGCGCGGCCCTCGGCTTCGGTCGTCAGGCGGTTCTTCTCCGCAGCGGCCATGTTCTCGATGCGCTGCCGCTCGATCTCGGCGCCCTTGAGCACGGTGGCGATCAGTTGCTTTTCGTTGCGCAGGATCTCCGCCTCCTGCACCTTGATCTGCCCCTCTTTTTCCACCTGCTGAATCTTCACCTGCTCGGCGGTTACCTGCTGCAGCATGACATTAGTCTGCAACTCGTAAGCCTTGTCGGCGTTGGCCTGCTGGCGGCGGCTCTGCTCGGCGTATTCCGCTTTCTTGATGTCGAGATCGCGCTGCGCCTCTGCCTGCCGGGTTGCTGAGGCAGTCTCGGCAATGACCCGCTCCTGATCGGCCTTGGCCTTGTTCACAGAGGAATCGCGCAGAGCATTGGCCCGCAAGATCGCCGTATCGCGCTCTGCCTCTGCTGTAGCAACATCGGCATCGCGCTTGATGCGCGCCACATCGGGCCGGCCCATATTTGCAATGTATTCGTTCTTGTCGCGAACTTCCTTGATGGTGAACGAGATCACCTCAAGCCCCATCTTGCTCATGTCGCCGGCGCAGGTGCCGCGCATCCGCTCGCCCACCATCTCCGGCTCCTTGACGATCTGCTCCACCGTCAACTGACCGATAATGCCGCGCAGATGGCCTTCCATCACCAGACGTATCAGCCCTTCCCGCTCCTCCGGATTCTTGGTCAGGAACTGCTCGGCCGCGGTGAGAATCGAAGCCTGATCCGAGCGCACCTTGATCTGCGCAACGGCCTCCACGGTCACAGCCACACCTTGTTTGGTATAAAGATCCTGCTTCGGAGCCACATCGAAGCTCATCAGTTCCAGGCTCAATTGACGGCAGCTCTGCACCATGGGAAAGATGACTGTGCCGTGGCCCTTGACGACGCGAGTGCCGCCGAACCCGTAGACAATCAAAGCCTCGTTCGGTCCGGCCTTGCGATACATCGAGGTGATAACGCCCAGGATGAAGATCAGCATCAGAACACAGAGTCCGACAATGATAATCGTCCATTCGTTCATTCCGTTCATCAAATCGTTCATTGAGTTCCCGGCCCTTTCTTCCGGGAGGTAAGTAGTTGATGGTTTTTGTTCAAGGGTTGGTCATCAAGATTCCGATGCACCGGCCCTGCCCTCAAAATGGCTACGATGAACCAGACGACCGTGGCAAGGAGCATCCCCAGAGGCGCAATAAATATGAATGAAAACATCACCGGCTCCGGATGACGTGCCAAATGCGACACCATCCACTGCACCAGAGCAAAGGTGCAGACTAACTCCGTTCTCATCCACGCAAGCAAGTCAACCGTCAACCTTTGCAGCGTGTCGCGGTTCTCTTCCGTCACCTCGACCGGGTAATTGAACACTGAAGGCAGGCGCGCAATCAGGGTGAGAAACAGAAAAAGCGCCAGGCTCAAAACCGGCAAGAAGATTAAGGATGAGGGCGAACCCCAGCCATTGGGATTACCTGCTGCGTCAAAGTGGATCGGAATCCGATCGGGCAGATGGTTAGGACCGAATGAATCCTGCCAATAGCCCCAAGCCTGGAGAGCCAGAGTCGTCAAGCCGATAGTTGCAAGAGTCTTTCGCATCATGTCCGTTCCGTGGTGAATTCGAGAGTTCGATAAGCCGCCAATGAGTAACTTGCGCCGCCCAAAAAAGCGGTTTTCGCTTCCGTTCAGTGTTTCGAGCTGTTCTTGTTGTTGTTCTTGGGAAAGATCTTGGCCAGAAACCCCAGCAGAAAAATCCCCACCAGGATGGCCATATCCACGATCAGCAAGGTCGTGTTCGTCATAACGTCTCCTGTTTCCAACTCCTCTGTTCCGAATCCCTAGTCGCGAGTCCCTGATCCCTATTCCCTGATCCCTAATCCCTGTTCTTCCTCTTCCCAGCGCCGGACATATGCAATCCCATTTTCGTAGCGGACGACAAAGACCTCCTCTTCCCTTTGAATCGCTTCGCCATCCTCCGAGCGCACCGGGGCAGAGTGGCGCGCGCCCAACTGTTCGTAGACCATCTCTCCGATGCCGTCCGCCCGGATGGTGGATGTAACTCGGCCCACCACGCCGACCACGTCGGTTTCGTCCGCGGTGAGTTCATGTTCGTGAGGCAGCATGACCTTGGCCAGAAAGTAGAAAACAATGGCTCCGCCGGCCACGCCGCAAATCAGGGCAAGCACCAGCACAATCCCTGCCACGAAGCCGCCATGCCGGGTCAGCAGAAAGCCCGCCGCGCCAAACCAGCAGAGAAAAATCATGATCGAGAATGTATTCCACCAGGGAACGGAGTGTGTTGGCTGCCCCACGCCCTGATGCCCTGCGGCTGGATGCCCTACAGCGTGCGCCCCGCCGTGCACCGTGCCATGCGGCAGATGCGCTCCATGCGGCATGTGCGGCACATGGAAGTGTCCGCCAAAGTGTCCCATGCATCCCAGCAGTGAGAACGCGCTTAGAAACAGCCCCACAAGAAAGCAGATGAAATAGAAAGTCTCCCAGTGCATCGCTACGCCTCGTCTTTCCTGCCTCGCGCTTTCGGCCCCTGTTGCAACCGGCCAACCGCCGCCGGCTCCCTGTTTCCTGTTCCCTGTTCCCTGTTCCCCACCGGGGTCCCCGGCGAGCGGTCTTTGCTCGACGGGGTGGCTACCGGGGTCCCCGGCGAGCGGTCTTTGCTCGACGGGGTGGCTGTTCCCTGTTCTTAGGCCTCAGCACTTCGCTTAGCCGTGGCATCAGTCCAGGCGTTTCCAGAATCGACTCCAGCAGCAGCAGGCACTCCCGCGTATGGTCGTGGCGTGCAAGCGTCAGCAGGGACTGCATCAGTTCCGGATCGCGGTGAAAACGCTCAGCGCCCTCCACCAGCCACAGATCGAGCTTGTCCTCAAAGTGCCGCAGTTCGCTTTGCAGCTCCGGCGAATAGCCCTCCGGATCGTCCACCAGGTAGCCCGGATGCACCTTAAAAAATCCAGCGAGAATCTGCCGCGTGGTGTTGGTAAGGTGTGGCCGCGCCCCGCCTTCAATCTGCGAGAGATAGCTCTGGCTCAGCTTCGAGCCGGTCTCGGCCTCGATCGCCCGGACCAGTTCCTGCTGGCTCATCGCCCGGTCCTGGCCGCGCAGGCTCCCCTCCACTTCGCGCAGGTAACGGATTTTCTCGCCCAGCTTCATAACTTTTCTGCGATGAGGATGCCACTCAAACCAGATCCTCATTGCAATATGTAATAACTATATCGCAATTTGCGATAGATTGCAAGATGGTTCAGGAATTTATTTTTGGCCGGCCTGGCAAAGGACACGCACTTGGTCCATCCAAAACTCCGCGTGCCTTGTGTTTGCGACTTTTCCTGCCGTAACGGTGGGAAACGATGATTCTCGCACCCGCATTGCAGAGAATTAGGATCGGTTGATGCACAATCCAGAGAGTCTTCTGAAGAGAGGCGGACAAGAATATGCCCTTGAAACACCAGAAAAGCCGACGTGAACATCGGCCTGTCTTGGCGATCAGGTAACGTCGCAGGTCCGTACCCCGACGGGGTACCCCTCCCCCCCTCTTTATATTTTCAAATCCTTGCAGGTAATTAAATTGGTAATCGTCCTCACGGTTCGAGCGAGACTAGAAATCAACAATATCATTTATTTTCAATGAATTACGTTGTTCTTGGCGCGCTGGTTGGCTTTGATCCAGGCTCAAATGGTGGTCGCGGTAACCTGCTCCGGCATCGCATCAAGCGCCTCCAGCGCCATGTCGGCATTCAGTCCTGTCATCCGAATGCAGACCAGTCGATTGGAGTCCAGCCTCCCTTCCAATTCGACGGGAAGAAAGTTCTCAGTCAGCGCGGCAGTCCGGCCGCGCGCGGCCATCTCCGCAGGGGTGTGCAGCGTGATGGCATTCAATTCCCTGCCAACAAAGCGCATCCGGTGCGCCTTGCTCTTTTCTGCAGCCAGCTCACGAAGAGCCGCTATCCGCTCTGCCACAGCTTCAGCCGGAACCGGCCGCTCTGCGTGAAGCGCCCAACCAGGGGTTCCAGGTCGAGGTGAAAAAGGAAAAAGATGCAGGTAGCCGAATGGCTGCGATCGAATCAGCGCCACGGTTTCTTCGAATTCGCCATCGGTCTCGCCTGGGAAGCCTGCCATTACATCCGCGCCCAAGGTCAGCTCTGGCCCGGCCGCCAGCACCAGCGCTGCAACCTTCTCGGCGTAGTGCCAGGGCCGGTAGCGCCTATGCATTCGTCGAAGCACCGCGTCCGAGCCGGACTGCAAGGGCAGATGCGCATGACGCGCCAGCCGAGTGCCGCCAAACTCGGCCATCAGGCCAATCAACTCCGCGTCCCAGTCCATCGGCTCGATCGAACTGAGCCGCAGCCGCAGCAGTTCGGTCTGTTCGAAGATTTGCCGCATTAGGCCAGCCAGCGTAGATGGGGCCTGACTGCCATTTCCACTTTGAGAGGAAGAAGAAAGATCGCGTCCCCAGCGCCCGAGGTTGATCCCCGAGAGGACCAGTTCGTTGCCCCCGGCAGCCACAAACCCCTCCACTTGTTTTAGAACGCTCGCCGCGGGCAAACTCCGCGAGGAGCCTCGGGTCTGCGGGATCACGCAAAAAGTGCAGCGATTCCCGCAGCCCTCCTGGATCTTGAGGTTGGGCCGGGTCTGCGCGCCGGGAATGATCTGCGCCTCTTCAAGAAATGAGTGGGCAAATCGATCGTCGACCCAGACCGCCTGCGGTGGAGCGATCCGCTCGCGACTCGCTCGATCGATGTCTGTTGCCGCCCGCAGTTGTATCAGTTGGCTGGTGTTTGGAGCCGCACGCTCCAACAAGCCCAGAATGATCTCCGGCGCGAGCGCCTTATGGCTGTTGCCAACCACGGCGGCAACCCCTGCCAATTCCGCCAACTCCCGCGGCGCGCGCTGCGCATAGCAGCCGGTCACCACGATCCGCGCATCCGGATTCAACCGGTGCGCCCGGCGGATGAAGGCCCGCCCGGCGCGGTCGGCCTCAGCCGTCACGCTGCATGTGTTCACAACCACTACATCTGCCAACGCTTCGCTCTGGGCGCCAAGACCCGCCGCACGCAGACGATCGCTCACCGCCTCGCCATCGGCGCGTGCCGCCCTGCATCCGAAATTCTCCACGTGGAATGTGGCCGTCATGTTCTCAGTCTAAGACGTTCGCGTTCCGCCCGCGCTCTGCCGCTTTTCATCTACGTTATACTGGAGTTGTGGCCGCGCTCGTCCGCAGGCCACCCGCTAACGAATGCTATCTTCTTCCAACGCCAGCGCTTCAGCCCCGTCTTCCCCCGCCTCGAAGGGCAGCACGTGGCATATCGTCAGCTTTACCTACTTCACTTTTGTGGTCTATGTCTCAGTCGGTCTGCCGCTGGCGGTTCTGCCACCCTATGTGCATCTTCGGATGGGCTTTAGCGCGGCTCTTGCCGGCCTGGTGATCAGCATCCAGTACGTGGCCACGTTGGCCAGCCGTCCCTGGGCCGGACGCATCTCAGACCGCGCGGGCGCCAAAGTCTCCGTGCTGTGGGGGATGGGCTGTTGCGCCTTGAGCGGCCTGGTGCTGATTGCCGCGGCTGCCCTGCATGCGATTCCCTGGCTCTGCATCGGCACGATATTCGTAAGCCGCCTGGTGCTGGGCGTGGGCGAGAGCCTGGGGTCCACCGGATCCACACTTTGGGGCATCACCAGTGCCGGCCAACACAATACGGCCAAGGTTATCTCCTTCAACGGCATCAGCACCTATGGCGGAATGGCGCTGGGGGCTCCGCTGGGCGTGGTACTCGATCAGCAGTGGGGCCTGGGGTCGATCGGTCTGCTGATTCTGCTCATCGGCGGATTCAGCCTCGCCCTGGCCAGCCACAAGAGTCCGGTCACCGTAACTCCGGGCGAGCATCTGCCATTCCGGGACGTGGCGTTTCGCGTAGCGCCGCATGGCATGGCGCTGGCTCTGGGCGGCATCGGATACAGCGCCTTGGCCACCTTCGTCACGCTCTTTTACCTGAGCCGCCACTGGACGGGCGCCGCGCTCTGCCTCACAGCCTTTGGCCTGGCGTTTATCGCGGCGAGGCTGCTCTTCATCCAGGCCATCAACAGGTTCGGTGGGTTCCCGGTGGCGATGGCGTGCCTGACCGTGGAATCCGTGGGACTTCTGCTGCTTTGGCGCGCCTCTTCGCCATGGATGGCGCTTGCTTCCGCCGCAACAACCGGCTTCGGTTTTTCCCTTGTCTTTCCCGCGATCGGCGTTGAGGCCGTCAAGCGCGTCACGGAAAGCAATCGCGGCGCAGCGCTGGGCGTTTACACGGCCTTTGCCGACGTCAGCTTCTTCCTGACCGGACCGCTGGCCGGCGCGGTGATCGGCGTCTGGGGCTACTCCAGCGCCTTCCTTTTCGCGCTGATCAGCGTGCTGGCTGCGCTGGGAATCGTGGTCGTTCTCAGGCAGATGCAGCCGGCTTGATCGGGACGACAGTCTCCGCAGGTTCGCCCGTTTCTTGAAAGATGCCGAGGGCTGATATTTCCAGCACCGACCCTTGGCATTTTGTTGCGTACAGGTATCGAGGTTGAAAAAAAGGCGACCGGAGAAGCAACCTACTGCTCATCTGACGAATCAGAATCAATCAAGGAGAAATCATGTTCAAGATCAGCACATTCGCTTTCGCCGCTCTCACAATCGCCCTTCTCTGCTGTGCACCCGTGGCGCACTCCCAGGTCGCCGTTGGCGTAGACATTGGAGCGGCTCCCGTGTGCCCTTACGGGTACTTCGACTATGCGCCTTATGATTGCGCACCCTATGGCTACTATGGACCCGACTGGTTTGTCGGCGGGCTGTTCATCGGGGCCGGCCCCTGGTTTCACGGCCCGCACGGCTTTTACGGCCACGTCGACAACCGCTTTGACCCCCATCACGGCTATGTTGGACCTCTGCCCGAGCGCGGGGCGCAGCGCTTCAATCACTTCCATGGAAACGAGGCTCGGGATGGGCAGGGCCACGTAGGCAACGCCGGCCACGATGCGGGAGCCGAACACGCCCTCCCCGGCTATCGCGGTGGTGGGCACGGCGGACGACGCCGCTAGAAACTCCCTCCGTTCACCTGCAGTAGTCCCGGCCCAAAAGCCCTTGCCTCTTCCGGGGAAACGGAGAACAGCCGTCTAGCGCAGCAACGGCCACCCCGGAGGGTGGCCGCTTCGCTGCTTTGTCTATCGGAGGAGCCGAAATTATCGCTCGCTCTTCCAGTTGATAAGGTCGCCAAGGGTCGTGGTTGAGCTGGAGACGGGAGCCTTGTGGGCCTCCTTTTTGTAAGTCTCCACCTGGGCGCGACTGGCTTCGTGGCCAATCGAGCGCAGGCTGAGGCCTACCTTCTTCTCTTCTACGTTGATCTTGATGATCTTGAACTCGTGCTCCAAGCCGGTTTCGAGCTTCGAGGGCTGTCCAGGTTCGTCGCCGGCCTCGGAGATGTGGCAAAGACCCTCCACGCCCTCCGCGATCTCGACGAAGGCGCCGAACTGCGCAGTCCGCAGCACCTTGCCGTGGACCACGTCGCCAACGCGGTGTGCGGCGAAGAAGCTCTCCCAGACGTCGGGCTGCAACTGCTTGATGCCGAGGCTCAGACGCCGGTTCTGCGGCTCGACCCCGAGGACGACTGCCTTGACCTTTTCGCCCTTCTTGACGACTTCAGATGGATGCTTGACGCGCTTGGTCCAGCTCAGGTTCGAGACGTGGACAAGGCCGTCGATGCCGTCTTCGATCTCAATGAAGGCGCCAAAGTCGGTCAGGTTGCGAACGCGGCCCTCGACGACCGTGCCGGCCGGATAGCGCTCGGTGAGGTTCTCCCAGGGATTATCGAGGAGCTGCTTCATGCCCAGCGAGATGCGGCGGTCAGCCGGATTGACGCTCAAGACAACTGTCTCGACTTCGTCGCCCGGCTTGACCAATTTCGACGGGTGCTTGAGGCGCTTCGACCAGGTCATCTCGGAGAGGTGAACCAGTCCTTCGATGCCTTGTTCGAGCTCGACAAACGCGCCGTAGTCCGTAACCGAAAGCACGCGGCCATGCACGCGAGCGCCAACCGGGTAACGCTCGGTGGCGTCGAGCCAAGGGTCGGGCGTCAACTGCTTGAAGCCCAGCGAGACGCGCTGCTTGTCCTTATCGAACTTCAGCACCTTGACCTGAATCTCGTCGCCCACATTCACCAGGTCGCGGGGATGCGTGAGGCGTCCCCAGCTCATGTCGGTGATATGCAGCAGGCCGTCGATGCCGCCCAAGTCAACGAACGCACCGTAGTCTGTGAGATTCTTGACTGTACCGGTGAGCACAGCACCCTCGCCCAACTGCTCGAGCGTGCCGGAACGCTTGGCGTTCTGCTCTTCTTCAAGAATCTCTTTGCGGCTGACGACAACATTGCCGCGCTTCTTGTTCAGCTTGATGACGCGGACTTCAATCTGCTGTCCGAGATAGCCGTCGAGATTGCGCACCGGGCGAATCTCAAGCTGCGAGCCGGGCAAAAAAGCCTTCAGGCCGATGTCCACAGTAACGCCGCCCTTGACGCGGCTGACAACGGTGCCCATGACCGGCGTCTTGTCGGCGGCGGCCTTTTCGATCGTGTCCCAGACACGAAGGCGCTGGGCACGCTCGAAGCTGGCCAGGTAGCCGCCTTCCGGCTCCTCGCGTTCAATGACTACATCGATCACATCGCCGGGTTGGAACTTCACAGCTCCCGTGTGATCGAGAACCTGTTCGAGCGGCACAAGGCCCTCGGACTTCAGGCCCACATCGATGACCAGATGTTTTTCGGTCTGCTTGATGACGGTCCCGGAGACGATCTTGTCGCCATAGGCTTCAACTGCGGCGGCCTCGGCGGCCTGTTCGCGTTCAAAGGCCTCGAGGGCGGCGGAGAAGTCATCCATGGATTCAAGGTGATCCGCATGCGCGGGGGCCTTGGCGGGCGCCGGTAATTCTTCAGCTACGGGCTCGGCCTGGACCGCGGACTGCGCCGGAACTTCCGTTGCAACTTCGGCTGCGGGTGCGGCCTCGACGGTGGCTTCGGCCACAGGCAAAGGCTTGACTACAGGCTCGGTTGGGGCATCGGCGTCCAGCGCGGGTACTTCGACAACTTCGGCGATCTCTGTGTTGGACGTGGATTCTTGCAACGGCTGCTCTTGCTCCGTCACAGGTTCGAGGGCGGGGGCTTCCAATTCAGTGTTCAGGGTTATACTCTCGGTTTCGGGATTGAGGACGTTTGCCATCGCTGCGGGCTCCGGGATTCCTTGCTCCCGCGACTAAAAACTTGCCAGCCGCTGGGGTTGGTCCCTCAAAGCCACTTGCCATCCATGAGGGAACCGGAGGCCATCTTCCCGCATGCAACCATCTGCCAATGACCGCAGTGCTCTCAGAAAGAAAAGTACCCCCGGCGCGTGAAGCTGGCGTTAAAGGGGTCTGGTCTCCTTGGGAAGCACCCGGCAGGCAGCGGCTGGTTGGAGAGTGGCCGCAACTCTCTGCTGGAATCCGCGCAGGAAGCTACGCTCATGAGTGTACCAACGGCAACATTCCCCCGTCAATCCAACGGATTGGGCAAATCACGTTGCGGGCTGACTTGACATCGGTTTTCGCACGCGCAGCGGCGGAAGCAATGGAGTTGCGCGACTCGATCAATTTTTTGCGGCCCACCATCTCCGTGCCGTATCTCGTCCGCTTTCTTTTGCGGAAGGGGTGGAAAACCCGGAGATTGGATCGCCAATCCCATCGCGCAGCCGCGCACTATACTGATGCAGGCGGACCCCATCCATGGATTATCTCTGGACTCCCTGGCGCTATGCCTATGTCACATCGGCCGATACGACCGCGCGGCCCGGCGTGCCGGCGAGCCTGGCGGCCTGGCCCGGCGAGACGGGCTGCGTCTTCTGCAACCTGATTGCTTCAATCGATTATGCGATTGAGAAGGGCATGAACGCGGAAGAGGCCGAGGCTGCGGGCGGCCTGATCGTGCGTGGCAAGCACTGTTTTGTCTGCATGAATGCGTTTCCGTATACCTCGGGCCATGTGATGGTGATGCCCTATGCTCATCTGGACCGGCTGGCGCTGCTGCCAGTCGAGACCGCGCATGAACTGATTGAACTGGCGCAGCGGACGGAGCGTGTGTTGCAGCAGCTCTACCGCCCGCACGGCTTCAACTTTGGAATGAATGTGGGCAAGGCCGGCGGGGCTGGTGTCGCCGGGCATCTGCATCTGCACGCGCTGCCGCGCTGGGCTGGCGATACCAACTTCATGACGACAATAGGCGAGTCGCGCGTTTTGCCAGAGGAGTTGCGGATCACCTGGAAACGGATGCGGGAGGCGTTTGGTGAGATCCAGAGCTAGACCGGCTCGGACGCATCCAATCATCGCGGCGCGACAAGGAAAGAAAGGGAAGATGCAATTATTCTTGATCTACGTGGAGGCCTCTGCGAATTTGCGCTCTTATACATAGAGAAAAGATGTTATTTGCTCTTGTTCTCCGTGGAGTTATTTGCTGAATCCGGCCCTGCGGAGAACAACTCGTCCGGGTGGATGACGGTTCCTTCGGCATCGACGACGATTCCGCCAGCTCGATTGCTTGTCCTGGAGATAAGCACCAATCCCAAAACCATCAGCAGGATCAGAAGAACCCCAAAACCTATCGACATCTTTGCTCTGAGATAGACAGCCTCGCTTCTGGCATTGAAATCCGTGAGGCCATTATTCGACGGGTTGGCTGGATCGTAATAGACCGTTACTTCAGCCAATGTTGGTTCGCTGGCAAGTTCCCGAAGTCCTCCCTCGTCCGAATTGCCGGCATTGCTGCCACTCTGTTGTGGGCACCGCCCCTGCCCTCCATGGTATCTTCCGTCTACGGTGAAGCTGTAATTGCAAGTTGAATCCTCAATGGCGTCGTTCCTGCTTGATCCGCTGGTCACAAGCACGTAGGCAGTTGTTGTGCTCTGATTTGGCGCTATGGCGGAGTACTGCATTGCCAGGTAAATGCAGAAGCCGCCGTAGGCGAAGGCGGCGATCATCGCCAGGACCATAGAACCGGCCAGGCCTTTCCAGCTTGCATTCATAAGATCCCATTTCTATTTTGAAGGATGTCGGAACGGAGTATATGCCTTGGGACCACGCATATACAATGATGATCCTTCTTATTGAGGGAGCAACCAGGAGTCCGTTCAATCAGGCCGCTGCTCTTTGTCCCCGTCTTCGTCTGCCCCTGTGGCGGAGGCGGGAGGCGTCTGGGAAAGAGCGGAGTTAGCCGCGCTGCGCGCGTTTTCGCGGGGCTAGCGGAGCTAACCTCGCGCTGTTACTCCGTTTCGTCGCTCTCGCCGGCACTGGCGGCAAGTGCCAGACCTTGATCATCTTCAACGCCGGCGGCATCTGGAAGGGTCTCAGGCAGAGTCTTGACTGATCGCACCCCTAGGCGCTTGAGTTTCTCGACTTGACCAATCAAGTTGCCGTCGGCGGTTTTGAGCTTGCCCATCGCGTCCTCAAAAACTTCCTTTGTGCCCTGCAAGCTCCTGCCAATCCTCTCCATGTCGGCGACAAAGCCAACGAACTTGTCGTAGAGTAGTGCTCCGCGTTTCATTACATCCTTGACGTTGCGAACTTGTTTCTCTTGCTTCCAGAGGTTTTCCACAATGCGAACGACGAAGAGAACGGTTGTCGGACCGGCCAGGAGAACTCCCTTCTGATACGCATCAAGCCAGAGACCATCATCCTCCTGTATGGCAAGCATGAAGGCCGGTTCAACAGGAACAAACATCACAACGAAGTCTGGCGATTCAATGGCGGAAAGCCGAGGATAGTTTCGTCCGGCAAGTTCGATATAGTGACTACGCACACTGGCCAGATGGCGCTTGAGCGCAGCCTTGCGCTCCTCGTCATTCGTGGCTTTGAGAAAATCGTTGTATGCGTTGATGGAGACCTTGGAGTCGATAATCAGGTGACGGCCAGCAGGCAACTTGACGACAACATCCGTCTGGCGGCGCTGACCAGGCGCATCGCCCTCTGCGTCTTCAGCGAAGCTCTGCTGAAAAGTGAAATGTTCACCGTTATGAAGGCCGGAATTCTCAAGGATATCGAGCAAAATGATCTCGCCCCAGTTGCCCTGTGCCTTTGTGTCGCGCCGTAGTGCGGTCGCGAGACTATGGGCCTCATCGGAGAGTTTCTTATTCAGTGATTCAAGGCTTTTCAGTTGTGAACTCAGCTCAGTTCGGCCAACCAGACTCTCCGCTTTCACCTCTTCAACTTTGACGCGGAATTCATTCAGTTCGTGCGTGAGTGGGTTGAGCAGATGCGATAGGCTTTCCTTGTTCTGCTCGGTGAATACCTTTGAATTATCTTTAAGAATTTCATTTGCCAGCACTTTGAATTGATCTGTGAGCCTTTCCCCATTACCGCGCTCGTTGGCCAAATCGGTTTCGAGTTTGCTATTCACACTGGTAAGCCGCAAAATCTCTCGATCCTTCTCTTCCAACTGTCTTTTGGCGCCCTCCAATTGCCTATTCCTTTCCAATAACGTTTCAAGCCGTTCGGCGGCTAAAGATTCAAAGCCCGCCCGCGTTGCCGACTCGGACTGTACCTTGGCTAGATCACTCTTGACGGTTGCCAGTTCTCCAGTCAATTCCTGTGCGCGCTGCTGAAATTGAAGTTTTTCAGCTTTTTCGGAGACTGCTCTGAGCACGGAGCCGAGCACAACGCCAACGAGGACTGCAACTGCGCCTATTATTAAAGTCTGCATGAATGGTTCCTTCCGCTATTTCGCCTAATATACGCCTTCCCATCGCTCAATTGCTGTCAAATTCTTGCGGGACTTCCTTCCCTGTTTCCTGCTCACTATTCCCTGCTTCTTTCAAGCCTTTACACACCCCGGCCGGCCCGGTAGACTTGAAACTTCGGGGCAAAGCGCACTTTTCAGGACGTGGCTGTTGCGGTCCCCTGCCGTGAGCCGGTATGGTAAGCAGGCGGAGTCTGGACAGGCGAGCCCCCGGAGATTCCGAAATTGAAGAAATTCACGAGGAGAAACACGCATGGCCGTTGAAGAGAAAGTCAAGTCGATCATCGTCGAGCAGTTGCAGGTGGACGAGGCCGAAGTCACCCCCGGCGCCAGCTTCCAGGAAGACCTGGGCGCGGATTCGCTGGATGTAGTCGAACTGGTCATGCAGTTCGAAGAGGCCTTCGACATCGAGATTCCCGACGAGGCCGCCGAAAAGATCAAGACCGTCAAGGACGCCGTCGAGTACATCGAGAAAAACGCGAAAGGCGGCAATTAGCCAGTGACCCGCCGCGTTGTCATCACCGGCCTCGGGCTGGTCTGCGGTGTGGGCAACACCGCGCCCGAGGTTTGGCGGCAGCTACTGGCCGGAACCAGCGGCATGGGGCCCATCCAGGGCTTCGATGCTACTGGCTTCCCGGTTACCTTCGCTGCCGAGGTCAAGAACTTCGATCCTCTCAATTTTGTGGACAAGAAAGAAGCGCGCAAGATGGGGCGCTTCATCCACTTTGCCTTTGCCGCCACACAGGAGGCCATCGCCCAATCGGGTCTCCAGATCACCCCTGAGAACGACGACAAGGTCGGCGTCTTCATTGGCTCCGGTATCGGCGGCTTTGAAATCATCGAGCGCGAGCACTCGAATCTGCTGCAAGGCGGGCCGCGCAAGATCTCACCCTTCTTCATTCCCGCGGTCATCGCCAATATGGCAGCCGGCCAGGTCAGCATCCGGTACGGAGCCAAGGGACCTATCTCGGCTACGTCGACGGCCTGCGCTACTTCCGCCAATGCAATAGGCGACTCGGTACGGATGATCATGCATGGCGATGCGGATGTGATGATCGCCGGCGGCGCTGAAGCTTCTGTAACGCAATTGGCGGTAGGCGGATTTGCCGCCATGCGTGCGCTCTCGACGCGCAACGACGACCCGACGCATGCCAGCCGTCCCTTTGACAAGGACCGCGACGGCTTCGTCATCGGCGAAGGCGCGGGCATCCTGATTCTCGAAGAGTTGGAGTTTGCCAAGGCGCGCGGTGCAAAGATCCTGGGCGAGGTGATCGGCTATGGCATGAGCGCCGACGCCTATCACATGACTGGCATCGCCCCGGAGGGCCAGGGCGCGCAGCGCAGCATGAGGGCGGCACTCAAGGACGCCGGCATCAAGCCGGAGGAGGTGGGCTACATCAACGCCCACGCCACAGCAACTCCGGCAGGCGATGGAAATGAATCGCAGGCGATCGAGGCCGTCTTCGGCGAGCACGCGACGAGCAAAAAGCTGAAGATCTCCGGCACAAAATCCATGCATGGACATCTGCTGGGCGGCGCCGGTGGATTGGAAGCCGGCATCACCGTACTGGCGCTTCAGAACCAGATGCTGCCACCGACGATGAATCTGGAAAACGTCGATCCCGAGTGCCGTTTGGACTACGTGCCCAACAAGGCCGTGGCTCACAGTTTCGATGTGGCGCTGTCGAATTCGTTTGGATTTGGCGGCATCAACGCGACGCTGATCATGCGGCGGTGGACGGAGTAGAGGCAGCTTTCAGCCGTCAGCTATAGGCTGTCAATTTTCAAAGTGCAACAGCAAAGGGCGCTCATCCAGTGGATGAGCGCCCTTTGCATCTGGTGTGGCTGGCTGGTTGCCACCTGAGGATCACCCGAAAGCTACTGCGGCTCCCACACCGATCAGCACAATGATCGCCCACCATCCGAAGACCGCAATATAGCCGGAAGTGCGTTTGACGCCTGCCACTGTTGCAATTCCCATCCCTAGCAGCACGAGGGTCCAGATGGTTACCGCATCGATCGAAGTGGCCAAAGCGTAAAGTGCTTTGTTGGTCTCCAGCGGATTCAGAAAGGCTCCAAGGTTTGTGGGCGCAAAGTTTTTGATGTTGAACGATTCCGGCGCAGTTCCCGCAAAGATGACCACCATGCCCAACAGCGATTTGACGATGGCTGGCAGACCCGCGTACATCCATGCGCAATAAATGCCGCCAAAGGTAGCCTTGCCGCCGAAGACGAAGTTGATGGTGCCCCACAGGACAAGCGAACCCAGCGCAACAACCCCCAGCACCAGAACCGGATTGGCGATGAAGATGCCCTCGGTGATGTACGTGCCTATCTTCAGGCCCATCGCGCGCTGCTCTGGAGGCGCCTGGGACAACTTCTCCTCTTGAGACGGGTTGAGATGAATTTGGTTTTCGGAGACCTGCTGCATGCCAATCTTCAATGCGACAACCCCAAAGAAGATGTAGCCGATCACCGCAAAGATAAGGAAAGGCATCCACCAGCTCTTGTTGCCGCGCTTGATGTCATCAAAGGTCTTCGACGGCGCGGAGAAGGTGTTTGACACGCGCTGCCACTGGGAAAGGCCGGGGGCGGTCGCGCCCTCCGGTTGAACTGCCAGGTCGCTCATAACAAAGCCTCGCTCAGCCAGATTTTGGCTATGGCCGCGATTGTACCCTTGCAGGGGCTATCCGGCACAATCAAAATTTGTTGACTCGGGTTGCGAGGGAGCGGGTTCATGGTCTCCCACCCTGGCCGCAAGAACAAAAACGCGGCGAGGGTGGGGCACCCAGGAGTCTGTTGGACGGGCGCTAAAGACCGTCGACAGGCGCTTCGACGGTCGGGGGCGACGGCTGCTCCGGCTCAGGCTTTGGTTGGACGGGCGCTGCCGGGAATGGCTTGCGGCGGGTGGTCTTCTGTTGCTTTGGGCTGGCTTTGCCGGTCTGGGTCTGTGCGGGCTGGACCGGCGTGGCCGCCGCCTGCACGGCTGTTTTGGGCGCAGGTTTGAGCGGCACGTAGCTTTTGTAAACTGTGATGTGGAAGCAGGATTGATGAAACTCCTCTTCAACATCGATCTTGCCGGCGGCTTCGAGCGCGAGCAGGCGGGCGCGCATCCAGGCGACCTGCTGGCGGCCGAGGCCCTGCTTGGCAATGTCGATAGTTGCGCCGGTCAGATGCGGACTGGCGATGTCGCCTTCGGCTGCCGCGGCATTGCCGTTGATCCGCTCAAGTTGTTTCTGGTATTCGACGGTGCGCACCGCCGAGGTGACCAGCAGCGGCGAGTGAAACTGGGCCGCGTGGGCGCGAGCCAGATCAGCTAGAAAGCTCGCAGTCCAGGGCCGGCAGTAGCGGCGGTTTTCCGGGAGGCTGGCGTTAACCGCGAGCGACTCTGAAACTGGAACCGGTACCAGCATCCCGCTGGCGATGCGATCGGCGAGATCGTCGTCATCTTCGATCCGCTCAAGGTTGTCGTCCTCGGAGCGCTCGTTTTGCCGAACCAGCGAGTCGTGGGAGCCGCGCAGCGGCGGCGGCATGGTTAATCGCCGCTTGTTGAGCGAGGCGGTTTCGACGACCGCGGGGTCTTCAAGAGGAGCAGCCGTCTCAGCCGTTGGGTGGGACTTGATGGCAGGCGCGGCCTTGGATGCGTGTCGGGAATGGAAGACGCGAGTCAATGATGCTCGATTCGCATTTCGATGCCCGGCTGCGCGATTTGCCGCGCGCGTTGCCCTCTTGTGAGAGGCTGTGGCGGAGACAGTGCTCCCCGGCGGCTTCTTTGAGCCGTGGGCCGCGCTCGCAAAGAGCGCAAACAGCACGAGAACCATGATTGAGGCTCGCCGCATGGTGAAGTTCGCGGAGAAACCAGAGCAATTCCAGTGTAGGTCCAATTGAGCTTCGCTCCCAGTATCGGTGCGGGTGCGGCTGGGTCCGATAACTGGAGGAATCCGTTGTCAGATCGAGACCTGCGCCACCTCAGCTGCTTCGCCGTCTACAATAAGGCGTTCATTCCCTCTAGGAGTTTGACTCCCGCCGTGACGATAGGAAAGAAAAGAATCTGCCAGATTGTTGCCGCACTGATCCTGGCGCAGACGTTGCAGACGGCGTATGTCGTGCATCGCGAGTCGCTTACCTTCGATGAAGACGACCACATGTTCGCCGGCTACATGATGTTTCACACGGGCGACTATGGGCTCAATCCCGAGCACCCGCCGCTCGTCAAATTGCTGGCCGCACTGCCGCTGCTGGGAAGAAATCTCTGGGTCCCGCCCTTGCGCAATCGGGAGTTCAAGTCCGAGGCCTACCTGGACGGGCGCGACTGGCTGGCTCGCAACGATGGCGGCAGCCAGAGTCTGGTTTATCAGATGAGATTGGCAGCGGGGCTGCTGGCGATTGGGCTTTCGCTGATGGTTTTTTTGGCCGCGCGGGAGTGGTTCGGCGAAGTTGCCGGGCTGGCAGCGCTGATGCTGGTGACCTTTGACCCGAACGTTCTTGGTCACTCGGCGCTGGTGACGACGGACATCGGCGTCTCGCTCTTCTTTCTGGCCAGTGTTTACGCCTTTTATCGCTATGTGAAGCAGCCTTCGCTCGCAAGATTGGCGCTGGCCGGATTGGCGGCGGGGTTGCTGCTGGCGACCAAGCACTCCGGGATTTTGCTGGCTCCGATGCTGGTGTTGCTGATCGGGTGGGAGACGGCAAGTGCGGCGAAAGGGACGCGCAGACGGACGGCGCTGCGGCTTTCGGGCGCATTTGGAGCCATCGTCGTGATTGGCGTGGTGGTGCTGTGGGCGTTTTATGGATTTCGCTATGCGGCGCGGCCTGCGGGGTTGGAGCTGAGCACGCCGCTGGCAGATTATGCTGCGCCGTTGAGCCATTTCAATTCGGCGGCGGTCATGGCCGTCGCGCATCTGCGGCTGTTGCCTGAGTCATATCTGATGGGCCTGGTGGATGTGAAGCGCATGGCGGAGTTCTATCCCACCTTTGCACTTGGCAAGGTCTACGCGCACGGGCAATGGTGGTACTTTCCGGCGGTCATCCTGATCAAGACGACGCTGGGTTTGCTGGCGCTGGTTGCGGCGGCCTTCTTTGCGATCTTTACCGGACGTTTGCGCAAGGGGCGCGAAGTGGCCTTCATCCTGATTCCGTCTGCCTTCTACTTTGCGGTCGCGATTCTGGCTGGAATCGACATTGGAGCCCGGCACATCCTGCCGGTTTACACGTTCCTATTCATCTTCGCCGGCGGCGGCATCACGGCTCTGGCAGCCGGGAGCAAGCGCTGGGCTTATTTTGGAGCGGGGCTGGTTCTGGCGCACGCCGTTTCGGCGCTCACAGTCTTTCCGAATTACATCGCTTACGCCAACGAGGCATGGGGCGGACCGAAGAATGTCCACAATCTGCTGAGCGACGCCAATGTCGATTGGGCGCAACAGCTCATTCAAGTCAGGCAATGGCAGGATCGTCACCCCGGCGAGGAGTGCTGGTTTGCTTACTTCGCGCGGCCCGAGATTGACCCGGCTGTCTATGGCATCCACTGCCATGCGTTGCCCACTGTCGACACTCTTTGGCTGGGCGGTGAGGACATCGTTCCGCAGGTCATCAACGGCAGCGTACTGATCAGCGCGGGCGATCTGAGCGGATGCGAGTGGCCCAGCGGCCGCATGAATCCCTACGGCATCTTTGAGCCGCTCAAGCCGGTGGAGACAATTGACTACGGCGTATTTGTCTATCAGGGCAGCTTCCAGGTGGATCAGGCCGCTGCTTTGAGCCGGGCTTTGCGGGCTAATGAATTGTTAGTCCAGGGCAAGCTCCCCGAGGCGTTGGCGCTGGCCCGCGAAGCTGTGAGCATTGATCCCGGCGAGATCACCAGCCAGACCGCGCTGGGCGATGTCGAGGCGGCGATGGGACAGAAGGATGAAGCGCGCAGGTCTTGGCAGGCCGCGATCAATTCAGCAAGGCGGCTGGAGCCGGAGGCGCAGGTCAGCTACATTCCGGATCTGGAGGGCAAGCTGAAAAGGTTGTGAGGTGAGGGCTACTTTTGCGGTTGAGTCGGCGACAAGTCTATCAGTCGGGAATCGGTGCAGCTTTCCGAAAGGAGACCATGCGACCGAAGTTTTCGATTACCATGGATCGACAGATTATGATTAAAACAATTAATCCCGCGCTGCAACGGTTGCGCGGCGGTATTTCCAAAGTCGTGTTACTCACCGGTGCCGCCACGTTCCTTTTCGGTGATAAGTTCCTGTACGAGATCAGACATGTGAACTTCTTCACAGCCGAAGCAGTTGGCGTCTCGTGTGGAGTGCTTCTAATGATCCTGGGTGCGGCTATGGGGTCAACTCATACGCAAGAATTCCCTGCGGATTTCACCGTTCAGAAGATCAAGAATGCCTCAGTCAAATCCATCTGCCACCTTGATGGACGTGAGATCGCCGAGTATTTCAGAGCGAATCCATCGGTAGCGAGTCAGTTGCTCACAGAGTCATACGATAAGCGACACAGCCCGTCTACATTCATGGCTGATGATGGTAATGGATACAGCGTAGGCTGGTACTCGAACGGCTACAAATGCCAGAAGCAGTTCACAGATTTAGCGGACGCGGCCACAGACTATGTACTGTTCTCTCTCAGAAGAGAGCGATGGTCGCCCCACGAGGGATAATAAGACTGTTTCTCGCAGTCAATCGGCAAGATCGGGAATTACATCAAGCGCCTCTGACACTGATGCTGTCCCCGTCTCCCTCCCATCTGCTACACTCACTGCTAACCTCCCTCAATGCTATTTAAAGCTCACAGCGCGGCTGTCTACGGGATCGATGCGAACCTCATCGACGTCGAGGTGGACTATAGCGGCGTGGTCTCGGACAAAGACGTCTTCCACACCGTGGGGCTGCCCGACGCCGCTGTGCGCGAGAGCCGCGACCGGGTGCGGGCGGCGATCAAGAACTCCGGCTACACAATTCCGCCGACGCACATCACCATTAATCTCGCACCGGCCGACATTAAAAAAGAGGGCTCAGGCTTCGATCTGCCCATCGCCGTCGGCATTCTGGGCGCTTATGGTGCACTCCACTCCAACGACCTGAGTCAATTTCTGCTGGTGGGCGAACTAGGCCTCGACGGCTCGATGCGCGCCGTGCCGGGCATGTTGCCTGTGGCGATTCTGGCGCGTGAAAAGAATATTCCCAATCTCATACTTCCTGCCGCCAATGCAGCCGAGGCCGCGGTGGTCGAGGGCGTGAACGTCTATCCGGCCTCCTCGCTGATGGACGTGCTGGAACTGCTCAATACGATGGTCGTGGGCGTGATTCAGCGTGAGCCTTACCGCGTTTCGACGGAGGCGCTGCTGGGCGAGCTGCAGCACTTTGCCGTGGACTTCAAAGATGTAAGAGGGCAGCAGACGGCCAAGCGGGCTCTGGAAGTTGCCGCGGCCGGCAGCCACAACATTCTCATGATCGGGCCGCCGGGCTCGGGCAAGACGATGCTGGCCAAGCGGTTGCCGTCGATATTGGCGCCCCTCAGTTTTGAGGAGGCGCTGGAGACGACCAAGATTCACTCCGTGGCCGGCGTGCTGGACGCAGCGGCAGGACTGGTGACGCAGCGGCCTTTTCGCTCGCCGCACCATACGATCAGCGACGCCGGCCTGATCGGCGGGGGAATCGTGCCTCGGCCCGGCGAGGTCTCGCTGGCGCATAACGGCCTGCTGTTTTTGGACGAACTGCCGGAGTTTCCCCGCAACGTGCTCGAGGTGATGCGGCAGCCGCTCGAGGACCACACGGTGACCATCGCGCGGGCCTCGATGTCGCTGAGCTTTCCGGCGCGCTTTATGCTGGCAGCCGCGATGAATCCCTGTCCTTGTGGATATTTCAATGACAAGTCGAGGGAGTGCCAGTGCACGCCGCCGATGATTCAGCGCTATATTTCGAAATAGGGGTATTTACTTGACGCCACCGGACACAACGGGTTGTGGTTTGATTAAGGTTGCAAACGGGACTGGGCCTACCTGCACGGCTTGTTGGGCCAATCGATAGAACAGCTTTCCGCGGGAT